>Ga0209199_1000508_pt1 | contig 54755 bp, 50 predicted proteins | sample COGITO_mtgs_1105_7_FD_184805 | JGI IMG/M metagenome (GOLD analysis project Ga0209199, IMG submission 184805) | Pelagic marine microbial communities from North Sea - COGITO_mtgs_110523 (SPAdes) (version 2) | ecosystem: Environmental > Aquatic > Marine > Epipelagic ... | reverse complement strand
AATACGAACAAACACAGTTTCTTGTGTGAGAATATTACTGTAAGGGTTTGCATAGGGGTTAGTATTTGCTTCAGCATCTGCTTGAGTTGGGTGGTAAGTAACAGAAAAACTTGTTGGGTCTTGGGTTCCTAATATAGTAGGTGTTACATCCGAATTAAAATCAAAACTATTGATTCCGTCATTATCATCGTCACAAATATCGATATCTAGCACAGTGTTTGCTGTGGGTGTTGTATTGACAATGACATTAAATTCTTGAGTGACAAAACAATCGGAATTGATATTGTTTTCAATACGCACTACCAATGTTTGGTTAAAAGCGGTGGTGTTATAATAGGATAGTGGCAATGCATTAGCGCTGGTATCTGCATCTGCTGTGTTTAAGTGGTAGCTCACACTAAATAGGGTCGCGTCTTGCGTGGCTAAAACAACATTGGTTAATACTGATAAATCGGTATTAGTCTGTCCATTTGTAAGATTACCGTCCGCGCCATCGTCACAGTTTTGTAAATCATTGATTGCCACAATTATTGGAGTTTCAAAGACTTCAATATCAAAGTTAGTGGTATCAAAACAGCTGGTATTATTTACGTTTTCAATACGAACAAACACAGTTTCTTGTGTGAGAATATTACTGTAAGGGTTTGCATAGGGGTTAGTATTTGCTTCAGCATCTGCTTGAGTTGGGTGGTAAGTAACAGAAAAACTTGTTGGGTCTTGGGTTTCTAATATAGTAGGTGTTACATCCGAGTTAAAATCAAAACTATTGATTCCGTCATTATCATCGTCACAAATATCGATATCTAGCACATTGTTTGCTGTGGGTGTGTCAAAAATAGTAACTAAAGTTTCAAAAGTTTGAGTTTCAGTTGCTGTCGTAATAGTTAGACTCGCTGAATACTCCCCAGCATTAGCATATACGTGCGTCGGGTTCAAATCAGTTGATGTTTCAGAATCACCAAAATCCCACATTAAACTAACGACTGTTTCTGAAGTTAACAATGAAAATTCGGTACCGGATCCAGCACAGTCATTTAGATAACTAATATTAGCAACTAAAAAAGATTGAATAAAAGGGGGAAGTCCATATCCAGCTAGTGTTCCTGCCGCCAACTGCTGACCAGCTTCTTCATAGTTTGTAGCAGCTGCAGAACCATTGGGGTTATTGATGACATCTAATGCATAAGTAAATTCGGTATTACAGACATAGATTTTTCCATTCGGTCCTAACTGCATACCACCCAGAAAGCCAGAAAATGATTGATAAATTGAGCTAGCAGACCCTGGTATGTCTGCAGAAGTCAGGTCTAATTGCTGAATATTAGAACTAGCTGAAAAATAGACTTTTTCAGAATTTTGTGAAAATGCCACCCCATAAAACGTGTCATTTGATAATGCTTGTAAGGGATTAGACACTTGCCCAGTTTCTTTGTCAAAGTCATAAATCCAGGCCGAGCCATTATTACTATTTCCTCCTTCTTGATTCCCATTTTGATTATGTGCAATTGCTATTTTTTCTCCATCAGGTGATGATTTTAAGTAGCCTATGGCGTTTCGTCTGTATCCCTCAATTCCAATAGATGGAGCTACATTTGAAATCGAGGGTGCTGTATTAACTCCATTTGAATCCACTCGAAAAGCATAAAAAGAACTTATAAAATGTGTTAAAACCCAATACGATTGACCGTCGGCATGCTCAATAGCTGTTATTTTCTCTCCACATTTATATTCTAAGTGTTCCGGGTTATTTTGGTCATAAGTTAAAAGTTGTATGTTTTTTTCTGTGACACTAACATCCCCCATTCCATTATTTAAGGTCATATCTACTAAGGAATAGTTGAGTCCATTGTTAAAACCGTCATCTCCTCCTGGGATTGGGTCACTAGAGTCATAAGATCCATCAAAAGTTGGGTTTCCATCAAAATCAGCGGGTCCTTGGTTGGGATAGGCCCAGGCATTTTGATGGTGTGGCTCATCGACAGTGAAAATATAATACTTGTCTAAATCTCCAGGTTTGGGAATAATTACTCCTGAGCTGGTGCTTGAAGGGTCTCCTAAGAGCCCTGAGCCTCCGAAATAATTCGCATTTGACATGAGGTTGTGATCGGCATCCCAAACATCACGTCCGTCCGTATAAAATTTTAAGTTCCCGTTTGGATCCGAAATAGAGGAGCATCCCTCAAGAGTATTAATTGTGTTTTGAGCGTCTGAAGTAGGGGTGACTGTGCCGTTAATATTGTCAAAAACGAGTCCGGCTCCAAAGCCAAAATACCAATTATTGGCTTCACCTTGAGAAGAGGCAGTGAAACAAACTAAACAAAAAAACAGTAAAGTAAATAAATTATTTTTCATAAAAACGAGTCTATTTTTTCACAAAACATTTTTTTTAAGATTCTCTTACATAACAATTAACAACTCCTATGACAAAACACAAATTTTAATGAAAACCGGGCTATAAAAATACGTTATTTTACATTAATCAAACAATGAATACTGAATAATGAAGTGATTTAAAGACTCTTTTGTACAAAATAACCTAAGGAATTCTGGCGGTGTATTTTTTAGAAAATAAAAAACCCACTCGAAAAAGTGGGTTTTTGAAGTGGTGCCTCCAGGAATCGAACCAGGGACACATGGATTTTCAGTCCATTGCTCTACCAACTGAGCTAAGGCACCTCCTCGCATTAAATGCGGTTGCAAATATAATGGAATTTTAATATTCGCAAAGTAAATTTTTATAAAAAATGGTTTTGTAAATTTGCAGTCTGAACCAAAGAAATGAATTTAATAATTGACATTGGAAATACGATGACTAAACTCGCTGTATTTCAAAGAGATAAAATTTTAAAAACTAAAACGATAGGGGGGTCTAGCCTGGTCTTGGAAGTTGAAAATATACTACTTGAGTTCACTGAAATCAAGCAGGGACTTGTTTCCTCAGTTGGTTTTTTGTCCACTAAAGAGTTAGATGCACTCGAAAAGAGGCTGCCTTTGACTATTTTGAACTCAGGATTAAAACTGCCTTTTAAGGTTCATTATGAAACGCCTAACACTTTGGGGTCAGACCGCTTGGCACTTATGGCTGCAGCTGCCACACAATATCCTTGGCAAAATGTTCTGGTTATTGATGCTGGAAGTTGCATTACCTATGATTTTGTTGATTCTCAAAAAAATTATTTAGGAGGCGCGATAGCCCCGGGCATTCAAATGCGTTATAAATCATTAAGTGAGTTTACATCTAGCCTGCCATCGCTACAAAAAAAAATCCCTAAACATCCTATTGGAAACACCACAAACAACTCGATACATTCTGGTATTGTACATGGATTATTATATGAAATTGAAGGCACTGTTAGGGAGTATCAAAATAATTATTCAGATTTAACAGTTATTTTAACAGGAGGAGACGCAGATTTCTTGTGTAAGCAATTAAAAATTAGCATATTTGCCGATGCGGATTTTCTCATGGAAGGTTTAAATTTTCTATTAGAATTTAATTCAAATTAATTATGAAGAAGTTTTTACTACTTATAACAGTTGTTTACTCAACTTTCTCTTACGGACAACAAGGTTCAAGCTCTCCCTATTCCTTTTATGGGATTGGCAGCTTAAAGTTTAAGGGCACCGTCGAAAATCAATCAATGGGAGGAATAAGTGTTTATTCAGACAGTATTCATATAAATTTACGAAACCCAGCATCTTATGCGGGCGAAAACTTATTATCTTTTAATAATGAAGCCCGTCCTGTTAAATATTCTGTTGGAGGTGGTCAGTCACAAATAACTCTAACCAGTCCTTCTGCATCTGAAAAGTCCAGTACAACTTCTCTGAACTATTTAGCAATAGCGATTCCTCTTGGTAAATTTGGAGCTGGATTTGGAGTGCTTCCATATACATCTGTTGGGTATAAATTACAGTCAACTAATCAAGATGACGTCCTTGAATACAAATATAGAGGAGAAGGTGGGTTAAATAAAGTTTATTTAGGAGTCGGGTACCAGCTATCAAAAACGTTAAGAATTGGAGTGGATGCTAGTTATAACTTCGGGAATATAATAAACACTAATATCGCTTTTGGATATAATGAACAAGGCAACATATTGCAATATCAAACAAGAGAGATTAATAGATCTGACCTAGGAGGGCTGTCTTATAATTTTGGTCTCATATACAATAAATTAATAAAGCCAAACTTAGAGTTTACGGCTTCGGCAACGTATTCGCCTGCTGCGGAGCTTAAATCAGATAATCAACGGAACTTCTCAACAGTGGTCGTAAACCAGATTACAAATCAAGAACTTACAGTAAACTCACTAGATGTTGATCTAAACGCGCTAGGATTAAATAGAAGTCAATTAAAGTTACCGAGTAAGACTTCCGTCGGATTTGGTTTTGGAGAACCAAGAAAATGGTTTGCGGGAGTTGATTACACATTTCTCAAAGCGAGTGAGTTTACAAATCGCTTAGTAGTGATTGATAATTCAACTTATGAGGATGCTTCTACAATTTCTTTGGGAGGTTTTTATATTCCAGAATTTGATTCATTTAATAAGTATTGGAAGCGCATAGTATACAGAACAGGTGTTCGTTTTGAAAACACTGGTCTAATAATTAATAACCAGGTCATAAAGGAGTTTGGCATATCTTTTGGAGTAGGTCTTCCAGTGGGAAGAATATTTTCTAATGCTAACCTTGGTTTCGAAATTGGGAAACGTGGTACTACGAATGCCAATTTAGTGGAAGAAAATTTTGTAAACTTCCAACTTAGCTTATCGCTGAATGACCGATGGTTTGAAAAGCTAAGATTTAATTAAAAATCAATCTAAAATAGATTCAACCATTTTTGGTTTTTTCTCTTAAAATAATTAATAAAACCTACAGATGAAAACGAAAATATCACTTATAATTTCACTGCTTTTTTTAAGTATTCATACTTTAACTGCACAATCAGAGCAAGATATGGAAACACTCTCCATATTTAGTGAGTATGTAAAATCCAAAAACTATAATGCAGCCTATGCTCCTTGGATGGAATTACGAGCTAGGAATCCAAAATTTAACAAAGCCATTTATGTTTACGGAGAGCGCATTCTTAATCACAAGATTTCTAATTCTGAAGGAGAAGAGAAAACAGCTTTTATATTGGATTTATTAAAGCTTTGGGAAGAACGTAGTATTGTTTTTCCAAACGTCACGCCTAAAGGTGCCTATTTAGCAAAAGCAAGTCAACTAAAGTATAACAATAAAGAACTTATAGTTGTATCTAATGAAGATTTATATAACGAATTTGACAATGCTTATGTAATGGATCCAAAGACATTTACGAATCCAAAGAGCTTATATACGTACTTTTCATTAATGGTTGATTTATATGATTCCTCTTTAAAGTCAGCTCAAGAATTATTTAGTAAGTACGATGACATAAGCGAAAAAATTGACTTCGAAGTTAAAAACTACACGAACAAACGAAACGCATTCTTAGGAGAAGATGGTGAAGTTAAAGAACTGAGTCGAAAAGATACTTCTAGATTAAAGTCATATAATAGCTACTTAAGAGCCTACGATCAAATAGCGGGTAGTATAGACACAAAATTAGGGTCAAGAGCTAATTGTGAAAACTTAATACCTTTATACCAAAGGGACTTTGAAGCTTTCAAAAATGATGGTATTTGGTTGCAACGCGCCATGAATAGAATGTATGCCAAAGGATGTAATGACGATCCTTTGTTTGTTCAAATTGTTGAGCAAAAGAATGCTTTAGAACCCAATGCGGATACTGCTTTCTATTTAGGAGTATTAAAAGAAAAAGTCGGAAAATCAACTGAAGCACTAAGTTTCTATAACCAAGCGGTTGAACTAGAAACTTCTAGTTTTGAAAAGTCGAAAATCTTATACAAAATTGCAACTAATTTCAAGAAGAAAAGTCGTTATGGTCAAGCCAGAACTTACTATATGAAAGCGCTCAAAGCCAACCCAAGTATGGGTAGAGCTCACTTAGCGATAGCAGCAATGTATGCTAAGAGCGCCAATAATTGTGGAACCGATAATTTTTCTAAAAGAGCCGTTTACTGGTTAGCCTCCAAGGAAGCAGCCAAAGCCGGGAGAATTGATCCTACGATGAAAAAAAACGCTAAAAAATCAATTGCTAATTACGAAGCAAAAGCGCCACAGAAAAGTGAAATATTTTCTTCTGGTCGTACAGGTCAGGTGATTGCCATTGGATGTTGGATTCAAAGAAGTGTAACAGTGCCCTCTCTTTAATGAAAGCAGCTTACAACATACCATTTAAAAACATCGCTCTACTTTTTGTCGTAGCGATGTTTTTTTCTTGTAACAACACACTAAAAGAAGTTCAAGACTTAGATACGGCATCCCAAGCGCCCATGTCTATTGCCGAAAACATCAATACTAAATACACAGATTCAGGACGCCTTACGTCTATTTTGGTAAGTCCTAAAATGTTAAATTTCACAAATCGTGAATTTCCATACTATAAGTTTCCAGACGGAATTAATTTAACCCTTTTTGATGATGATAAAAACAAAAACACGGTTATTGCAGACCATGCAATTGTGTACAGTGAAACCGATTTAATTGATCTCCAGGGTAATGTTGTATTGACAACAGCCACTAATGATACTTTATTTACGGAGCAGCTTTTTTATGATCAAACTAAAGAATGGCTATTCACTAATTATCCTGTTAAATTCCGAACTAAAGATTATGTAACTAACGGAAACGGATTTGATTCCAATAAAAATCTCACAAATGCCCAAGTACTTGAAGTTACAGGCCGGATTTATGTTGACGAATAATTCGTATATTTACTTTAATAACTCAATTTTTTCAAAATTAATTTTAAATGAAAATCCTTTCCCTTTTACAGTATCTATATTTAGGTTTTGCTGCCCTTTTTTTATATGATATGTCTAAAAACTGGAGCAGTGATCGAAATGCCGCTTACCTCTCTTTGTTTTTTGCAGCCCTAGCGGTTTTTATGTTTTTCTTCCGTAAAAAATTTAGAAAGCGTTTCGAAGATCGCGGTAAATTGTAGTCATGTCCACAGACCTCCTTGTTATTATTTTAAGCCTTATTTTGTCCGCCTTCTTTTCAGGAATGGAAATCGCGTACGTTTCTGCTAATAAAATTCATATAGAAATTGAAAAAAAACAGAAAGGTTTGTTGTCTAAATTATTGGCTAGAATAACAACAAAACCTTCTAAGTTTATAGCAACCATGCTGATTGGAAATAATATTTCTCTTGTTATTTATGGTTTGTTTATGGGCGATTTGTTAGTCACTTGGTTTGCGACTCACTTGCCATCGTCTAGTCCATTAATTAGTTACCTATTTGATGAATTGTCGTTACTAACGCAAACTGTGATTTCAACCTTAGTTATATTAGTGACGGCAGAGTTTCTTCCTAAAGTCTTTTTTCAAATTTATGCAAATTCTTTACTAAAGCTATTTTCCTTTCCAGCCTATTTATTTTATCTATTATTTTCGATCGTATCTGATTTTGTTATATGGATTACAGATGTCGTTTTGAAGTCGCTATTTAAAACCCAAGGAGATGAAGTTCAATTGGCCTTCTCGAAAGTAGAACTGGGTAATTATATAAGTGAACAAATGGAATCTGTGGATGTTCACGACACGATAGATAGTGAAATTCAGATATTTCAAAACGCACTTGAATTCTCAGAAGTAAAATCAAGAGAAGTGATGGTGCCTCGAACCGAATTAACAGCCATAGAAATTCACGATTCTATTCAGAGCCTAAACGAATCTTTCACTAAAACAGGACATTCAAAAATACTAGTTTACAAAAATACCATTGACGACATTTTAGGGTATGTACACTCTTTTGATTTGTTTAAAGACCCCAAAAATATCAAATCTATTCTTCGCCCTGTAGAGTACGTTCCAGAAACGATGTTAGCCAAAGATGTGCTAAACGTTTTAATTATAAAGCGAAAAAGCCTGGCCGTTGTTTTGGATGAATATGGAGGGACTTCAGGCATTATGACCGTTGAAGATGTTATTGAAGAGCTTGTTGGTGAGATAGAAGATGAACACGACACGATGGAACTTATAGAGGATGAAATCACGTCAAATACCTTTCTCTTTTCTGCACGTTTAGATGTGGATTATTTAAATGAAGCCTATAAGCTTCAACTTCCAGAAAGTGAGAATTATGAAACTTTAGGTGGTTTTATTGTAAATTACACAGAAGAAATACCCATCAAAGATCAAGAAATAAGTATCAATAGTTTTCAGTTTATAATTAAGGAGGTGTCCAACACAAAAATTGAATTAGTGCAGCTTAAAATCGTTCAAGATTCGTAATTTAAGCCTCAACGCCGAATTATATTCTTTTCTCCTTTCATTATTTCAAAGAAATTGGTATTTTCGTCGCCTATATTGAAAAATTAACACACACTCTAAAAATGGCAGTTTTAAATAAAATTAGACAACGTTCTATATTCTTAATCATTATTATCGCTCTTGCATTATTTTCATTTATAATTGGCGATATATTTTCAAACATGGGATCCGCTGATAAGTCACAAAACGTAGTTGCTACGGTTAATGGCGACGACATCGAGAGAGGCGCTTTCATGAATCAAGTTGAAAATGTTCAACGCCAATCAGGTGGTTCGGTTAGCAACACGCAAGCAATGAACCGTGTTTGGGACCAAGAAGTTAGAAATAAAGTCATGCAAACTCAATATGATGCAGTAGGAATCTCCATTGAAAGAGACTACATGCGACAGTTATTGAAGCAAAACTTGGGGTCTTTAGAAGAATTTAAAAATGAAGCGGGCCTGTTTGATGAAGACAAACTGAACGAGTTTATAGCAAACCTAAAAGCGATTGCTCCAGAAACATCGACCCTAAATGGAAGTCCAGTTAATTATAAAGCTTGGACCGATTTTGAACAAACAATCTCTCAAACAGGCGTTCAGCAAACGTATTTTAATCTTGTAAAAGCAGGGGTAATTGGAACCTTAACAGAAGGGGAGTTAGATTACCAACTTGAAAATGACAAAGCAGATTTAAAGTATGTTCAAATCCCTTTTTCATCCATTCCAGATAGTGTGCTAACTATCAAGAAATCGGATATTAAGAATTATATTAAAAACCATCCAAAGAAGTACCAAGTAGAAGCTTCTAGAGATTTAGTATATGTTCAGTTTAAAGAGGAAGCCTCTTTAGAAGATGAGCAAGCGATTCAAGCAGAGCTATCGGCACTTGTTGACGATAAAGTAGAGTTTAACGAAGCTGCAAAAGCAAATGAAACAGTGATTGGCTTTAAAAACACTACGGACCCTGAAGCGTTTGTGAATGCGAACTCCTCAGTTAAATACAATGATGCCTTTGTTTTTGAATCCAGTCTCCCAAAGGCGGAAGTAGAAGCAATGACTAGTTTAGCTGTAAATGATGTTTACGGCCCGTACAAAGAGGGGACTAATTATAAGTTGTCAAAATTAGTTGGTAAAAAAATGATTTCTGATTCCACAAAAGTACGTCACATTTTGATTCCTTTTGTTGGTGGAGCTCGATCAGATGCAGCCGTAACAGCCACTGAAACTGAAGCTAAAACGCAAGCTGACAGTATATACGAAGTACTTAAATCTAACCGTTCAAAGTTCAAGAGTTTGTTAGTATTATCTTCGGATAAAGTTAGTAATGAAAAAGATGGTGAAATCGAATTTGCTTACACAGATGGCTTTGCTGAAGAATTTAAAGCTTATTCTTTTGAGAATCCAGAAGGAAGCTTAGGCGTTGTAAAAACGAACTTCGGTTACCATGTGATTGAAATTTTAAGTCAAGGACCTAAGCAACAAGCATATAAGGTTGCAACCATTGTTCAGGAAACTGAGCCTTCAGTGAAAACAATTGATGACGTGTTCAAGAATAAATCTAAGTTTGAAATAGCGATTGCTAAATCTAATTTTAATGAGGTAGCAAGTGAGGCCAACTATAAAATAATGCCCGTAAGTAGTATTAAAGAACTGGATGAATCCATTCCTGGAATTGGAATGCAAAGAGCTATTGTGAGATGGTCATTTGAAGACGGAGTTGAACTGGGGGATTTTAAAAGCTTTAATATTTCAGGAGGCGGTTTTGTAGTTGCTAAAATTACAGCGGTTAATGAAGAAGGATTAATGAGTGTTGAAAAAGCTTCAGTTACAGCGCTTCCAGAAATAAGAAAAGAAAAGAAAGCGGCGCTTATTATAGGCCGTATTTCTGCAACTACCTTAGAGGCTATTGCATCTGAAGAGGGTCAGACGGTGAAAACAGCCCTGGCGGTTAATATGAAAAACCCAACGCTTTCTGGAGCTGGAAGAGAGCCCAAGGTGATCGGAACAGCCTTTGGATTAACAGAAGGCTCAACTTCAAAACTAGTTGTTGGATTAAATGGAGTTTATGCGGTACAATTAACAAAGTCAACTCCTGCAAATGAGTTGCCAAACTACCAAGCCGCAGCAAATCGCGTCGGTCAAGCAAAATCAAATGCAGTTAATTCAAAACTTTATACAGCACTTAAAGACGCTGCTGAAATCGAAGATAATAGAGCTACATTTTACTAAGCACGATTAATATAAAAAAAAGGGTTCAGCAATGCCCCCTTTTTTTTATAAAATCATTTCTGAAAATGGAAGGATGGTTGTGTAGCCTTTAGTCTTGAAGTAATCCATGGAACTTGAATTCCCTGTTGCTAAGAAAAAGTCACCACCCCAAGCTCCTAAGCTTTTAATTGCCCCATCATAGTCTGAAAATAGGGCTTCTTTTAATGGCGGTTGCTGTAATAGCGAGCCAATGTACTCTTCATGCGTCTCGATGCAGGTTTTAAAGGTCTCTAAATCGCGACAGTTTAACAGCTCTAAGGTTAGGCTATTAAGTTTTTTGTAGTCAACTATTTTATGTTCCGTGCTTTTTTTATAAGCGGCAATTCCATCCCTACTATTTTGCTTTTGATTGCGATGTATAAAAAACAAAGAGCTTGAGAATACAGGCGCGAAAGATACAGGACTTATGAGTGGTATTCCTGCGCTTAACTGGTACAAGATAGCAGTGTTGTTTTGTGCACATGCAATGTCGTAACCACTGCCTCCAAAGGTTAAATCCAAAAGCTTGAAAGCATCAACCTTAGCCCATTGCGCAAGATTATTAATCAAGGTGGAGGAGGAGCCAAGACCCCAGTTCTCAGGAAACTCTAAAGTAGAAGTTATATAAAAGCCTGTATCTATTTTAAAAAGAGTTAGATTTAATTGCTGCAGTGTTTCAAGTACTTGAAGCAGCCGAAGGGCAATTTCAGAGTCGTTATTACAAGATATTTTTAGAGAGGTATCAATATTAAATTGAGTTTCAAACCAGGTTTTTCCAGTACTAGAAATACTTTTCCAATGAATTGTAGACCCCGAAATAGACTCCACACTTAAGGTCTGTCCAAATTTTGTAGGCAACGCAAGTGCTTTTGCTCCATCTAGTACGGCATATTCTGCACTGATTAATAATTTTCCATGGCTGTAAAAGGTCTCCATTAGGCTCTAAGTGTTTCTATGGCTTTAACGACCGCACTGTGGGTAACGGTGTTTGTTTTGAAGTGCTCAACTAGATGTGATTTTTCTTTATCAGTGGCTTCAAATTGATTTAAAATATTGAGAAGGTGCATTTTCATGTGTCCTTGTTGAATTCCGGTTGTGGTAAGCGATTTTAAAGCCGCAAAATTTTGAGCCAGTCCAGCGACTGCTACAACCTCCATTAATTCTTTTGCAGACGGATTGCCTAACAGTTCCAATGCTGTTTTTACCAAGGGGTGTAATCCCGTGAGTCCACCTACAGTTCCTAAGGCTAGTGGGATTTCAATCCAAAACCTAAAAACCCCCTCTTCAATTGAGGCGTGTGTTAAGCTGGAATAACTTCCGGATCGTGCTGCATAGGCATGGACCCCAGCTTCTACAGCTCTAAAGTCATTTCCTGTTGCTAAAACCACAGAGTCTACACCATTCATGATGCCTTTGTTGTGGGTAACGGCTCGAAAAGGTTCTACTTCAGCAATTTGTACGGCTTGAATAAACGTGTCAGCAAATTCTTGTCCTGAATACAACTCGTTAGTTCCTAACGCTTCAACATTGCAACTCACCTCTGCGCGTACCAAGCAATCAGGTACGTAGTTTGATAAGATACTCATAACAACTTGTATTTCTTCAGAACAGGTCTTAAAAGAGCTGGCAATCTGCTCCAGGCAGGAATTAATGAAGTTGGCGCCCATGGCATCCATAGTTTCAAAAGTTACATGTAGTTGGTAGTAGCCTTTAAGTTGAGATGTTTTGTTTGCCAGCTTGATGTCTAAAATACCGCCGCCCCGCGCTTCCATATTTTTAGTTATTGATTTTGTATGTTCAAATAATTGAGGTTTTATCGTTTCAAATAGGGTTTTTATTTTAGAAAATTTTCCATGAAACATAAAATGAACTTGCCCTACTTTTGTGGTAGAAATCACTTCGGCTTTAAAGCCACCTCTTTGCATCCAGAATTTTGCGGCATTACTAGCAGCAGCGACCACGGAACTTTCTTCAATCGTCATTGGAATCACCTTAACCTTGTCATTAATTAAAAAATTAGGTGCGATTCCAAAGGGAAGATAAAAGTTAGAAATGGTGTTTTCCGTAAACTCATCATGAAGCTTTTGAAGTGCTAAATCCGAATTCCAATAGCGTTCTAAATTTACTTTGGCGTTAGAGTTGTCTTGAAAATGATTGCTGATGAGCCAGTCAATTTTTTCTGCTTTTGTGAACTTTGAAAATCCAGAAACGGAATTCTGCATGGGTATCTATTTTAAAAGACAAAGATACTATTCTTCGATTTATTATGGAACTTGAATTATTCTTATTGCGTATTTATCTGTCAATATTCACGGATTTCTCCTATTTTTTTAGTAAACTTGACATATAATTATTGAATAATTAGATTTTTCATGAAAACGCCTTTTATCTTCCTATTTAGTTGCTTCTTTATGTTCACAGCAACATCGCAAACAGACTCTTTTTCACTTGATCAAATATGGGATGGGTCTTTTAGGACTCAAGGCCTCACCGCTTTGCACTCTATGAAAAATGGACAGCAATATTCAGTATTAAATTTTGATAGATCTACACGTTCTACTACAGTAGATTTATATGATTATGAAACGTTCTCAAAAGTGAAAGTCATAGCGACTTCTGAAACAATGGAGGCGATCCCTTATTTTACAAATTATACATTTAGCGCAAACGAACGTAAGTTGATTTTAGAAACAAACACCAAATCTATTTTTAGGTATTCAGTGTTGGGTCATTATTATGTGTATGATATCGATTTAGAAAAACTCGATTTAATATCCGAGCATAAAATACAAGAACCTACATTTTCACCCGATGGAACGAAGGTTAGCTATGGTTTAAGCAATAATTTATATATAAAGGATTTGATTTCTGGTTTGACCAAACAAATTACATTTGATGGTGAGAAAAACAGTATTATTAATGGAATTACCGATTGGGTTTACGAAGAAGAATTTGCTTTTGTGAGAGCTTTTGAGTGGAATGCTTCCAGTGATAGAATTGCATTTATTCGTTTTGATGAAACCGAAGTCCCCGAATTTTCAATGGATGTTTATGGAACGGATTTGTATCAAACACAAAATGTATTCAAATATCCAAAAGCAGGAGAAAAAAATGCGATTGTATCCCTGCATTTTTATGATTTAGTCTCCGATCAAACAACGACCGTTCCTTTGTCAAAATCCTATAACGATTTTTACATCCCTAGAATTAAGTGGACCAATGATGCGAATGTACTATCCGCGCAATACATGAACAGACATCAAAACAAATTAGATCTTTGGTTAATCAACCCAAAAGCAGGTGACGCTAATTTAGTGCTTTCAGAAACAGACCAAGCCTATGTAGATGTTACTAATAACCTCACGTTTTTAGAAGATAATAGTTTTTTATGGACCAGCGAAAAAGACGGCTATAACCACCTGTATCATTACTCAAAAACAGGCCAATTAAAAACACAAATCACGAAAGGCCCTTGGGAAGTCACGGCCTTTTATGGGTATAACGAATCAGTAAATGCTATCTACTATCAATCTGTTGAAAATGGTTCTATCAACCGCGATGTGTATTCAATTCGATTAAACGGAAAAAGGAAAAAGCGTTTGACTTCGCAGGAAGGAACAAATGAAGCCTCTTTTAGTGCGGACTTTACCTATTTTATCAAGACTTTTTCGAGTGCCAACATCCCCACGAAATATACCTTACACGATTCTAAAACGGGCCGATTGGTTAGAAATATCAAAGATAATTCAGCCCTTCTAACTACGTTATCCAATTATAAATATTCAAATAAAGAATTCAGCACTTTAAATGTTAACGGCAATGATTTGAATATGTGGATGCTTAAACCAGCGGATTTTGACGCTTCTAAAAGCTACCCACTTTTAATGTTTCAGTACTCTGGGCCAGGCTCACAACAAGTGGCCAATCAATGGAGCAATTCCAGAGACTACTGGCATCAATACCTAGCCCAACAAGGCTATATTGTGGCGTGTGTTGATGGGCGAGGAACAGGCTTTAAAGGGGCAGATTTCAAAAAAGTGACCTATTTAAATCTCGTTAAACTCGAAACAGAAGATCAAATTCAGGCGGCCAAACAACTTGGAGATTTACCCTATATAGATGCCAGTAGAATTGGTATTTGGGGCTGGAGTTTTGGCGGCCATATGAGTACTAATTGTTTGCTGAAAGGCAATGAGGTATTTAAGATGGCAATCGCAGTGGCTCCAGTAACTAGCTGGCGTTTTTACGATACAATTTACACTGAACGTTTTATGCGAACACCCCAAGAAAACCCGGGGGGCTACGATGATAACTCTCCCTTTAATTATCCAGAATTGTTAAAAGGCGATTACCTTTTAGTCCATGGCTCAGGAGATGATAACGTACATGTGCAACATACCATGCGTATGGTAGAAGCCCTCATTCAAGCTGATAAACAATTTGATTGGTCTATTTATCCCGATAAAAATCACGGCATCTATGGCGGTAATACCACCATGCATCTATATACTAAAATGACTAATTTTTTAGATGAAAAATTAGGAGACAAACGAACTAATTAAACCAACATAATAAATTAATAACTAACACAAAACTTATGTCAACGACCACCACTGCAACTCAAAAAGAATTATTTGGGCATCCAATAGGACTCTATGTATTATTTTTTACTGAAATGTGGGAGCGATTCTCGTACTATGGAATGCGTGCTTTATTGGTCATTTATATGATAGCGGAGGCTTCGCACATTGATGGTCCAGGCTTGGGTTGGTCAAAACTTGAAGCGTATCAACTGTATGGCTGGTATGTTATGTTGGTTTATGTGATTTCCATCCCCGGCGGAATTTTAGCGGATAAGGTCTTAGGACAGAGAAAAACAGTCATGCTTGGAGCTGTCATTCTATGTTTAGGTCACGGAACCTTAGCAATAGAAGCGGAATGGGCCTTTTTTACTGGTTTAAGTTTGATTATTCTAGGAGTGGGTTGTTTAAAACCTAATATTTCAACCATGGTTGGAGGCTTGTATAAAAAAGGAGATATCCGAAGAGATAAAGGATTTAGTATCTTTTATATAGGAATCAATTTAGGCTCCTTATTAGCGACCTCAATTATAGGCCTTGTTGTTGCTAAATGGGGTTGGCATGCTGGCTTTGGTTTAGCAGGTATTGCAATGATATTAGGGTTGATGGTATATGTTTGGGGACAAAAATACATTAGTCATGTAGGAAACAAACCGACCGCTGAAGAAAAGAAAAATGATGTTTCCTTACTTAAAATATTTTCAAACATTTTTAATTCTCCATCTCAATTAGTGATTTTTGTTGTTTTACTTGCTCTCTCTTTATATGCTGGCTTTACATTTGAAGGCGTTGACCATTGGGGTTATGGTGCGTTATTTATCTTTCTTTCTTTTGTAGTTGGCTTATTAATGATGATTTTCAAAAGCTTAGAAACACAAATATTAAAAGACCGTTTCTTAGTGTTATTACTTTCGTTTTTATTAGTTATTGTCTTCTGGGGAGCTTTTGAACAAGCTGGAGGGCTAATGAGTGTCTATACAGAAACAAAAACAGATAGAATGCTATTTGGATACTTAATACCAACTCCTATGTTTCAAGGGTTAAATGCTGGATTTATTATCTTACTAGCGGTATGGGTCGCCAATATTTGGGCCAAACGCAAGCTTAAAAATAAAGAAGCTTCATCGTTGTTCAAAATGGCCACAGGTACCATTATAATGGGCTTAGGATTTGTATTTATGATTCTAGCGGTAAGAGAATTTGACGCCAATGGCAGTTCAGGAATGCAGTGGTTGGTTTTAGCCTATTTATTTCATACCATTGGAGAGCTTTGTTCCTCTCCTGTGTCTTTGTCATTTGTCACAAAATTAGCTCCCGTTAAATATGCATCCCTTATGATGGGATTGTATTTTGCAGCTACTGGGCTCGGAGGTAAAGTTGCAGGTATATTAGGTGAGAAATCTGAGCATTTTGGAGAGTACACTATTTTCTCGGGAATAGTAATTTTCACGGTGGTCTTTGGGTTATTAGTGATTGCATTACTAAAACCTTTAAAACGCCTAACCCACAATGCTGAAGAAAACGAACGCATATTAGAATAAATTAAACAACTATTTACAAGACAGATAAAATTAACCAATTAACCAATTAACCAATTATGAGTACTGATATTAATGGCATGTTCAAAGACAAAGTCTTGGGGCATCCCGCTGGACTTTTTGTATTATTTTTCACAGAGATGTGGGAGCGTTTTTCCTACTACGGCATGCGCGCCTTGCTCGTTATGTTTTTTACGGCCTCACTCCTTGATGGTGGCTGGGGATGGCCAAGAGAACATGCGTATGCTATTTTTGGCACCTATACGTCACTCGTTTATTTATCGACCCTTTTAGGAGGTTATTTTGCAGATAAAAAAATAGGGTATCGCTATGCGGTGGTTATTGGCGCATTACTCATGACTTTGGGTCATGGTGCTATGGCGATTGAAACTCCGTTTTTCATTTATTTAGGACTGACTTTATTGGTTTTTGGCAGTGGATTTTTTAAGCCAAATATGACGTCTATTATATCTGAAATGTACAAAGGTAAAGACGAGAAAAAAGACGGAGCTTACACCATTTTTTACATGGGCGTTAACGCTGGTGCCTTTTTAGGAATTCTGTTGTGTGGATACCTTGGTGAACAAGTAGGATGGCGCTGGGGTTTTGGATTAGCGGGAATTTTTATGCTGTTTGGATTACTTCAGTTTTGGTTTGCTCAAAACATCTTTGGCGATATTGGAACTAAGCCAGTTAAAGTAGATTCTGGTGCTGTAGAATTAAGCGCAGACGAACCCAAATTAAATCCATTTACATCACTTCAGTTAGGATTGATAGCGATTGCAGGTGTTTTAGGAATCTCATGGATTTTTAATGACCCTATTTCTAAAATATCCGAAGGGGCTTATAACTTATTTAATTTTAACATGTTTGGAATGGAAGGTTCTAATGTAGCAATTCTAACCGCCTTAGGGTTGTTTGTGCTATTGCTAGTCATTCGAATCCCTAAATACGATAGAATCACTCGTGATCGAATGTTAGCGGTTATGTTTTTCGCGTTTATCACGATTTTCTTTTGGGCTATTTTTGAACAAGCGCCAAGTTCTTTAACGATTTTTGCCCGTGATTATACCCAACGAGTTCTAGAAGGAAATTCAGCCTTTACATTTAAAATAGTCAATACTTTGATGACGATTATACCGCTGGGGATTATCACATGGGTTTTGTGGTTATTATTTAAGAAAACATTTTCCAAATATGCACTTTCAAACATCTTTTTAGGGATTAGTTTTATAATCATTTGGGGGATCGCCATTTGGATGCTATCTATCGAATTCGGAAAAGAAGTGGCAGAGGTACCAGCATCTTGGTTTGGAGTTTTGAACTCTTTGTTTATCATTGCATTTGCTCCCTTATTTTCTAAGTGGTGGGAGAGTAAATACAATCCCAATGCCAATATGAAATATGCCATAGGGATGGTGCTTTTAGGAATTGGAATGGCGTGTGTGGCAATTGGTGCCTCTTCTATTGAGCCAGGTGCTAAGACGGCCTCTGTAAGTATGATTTGGTTAATTCTAGTCTACTTCTTCCACACCATGGGAGAGCTTTGTATTTCGCCAGTAGCCTTGTCTTATGTGAGTAAGTTAGTCCCTGGACGCATGATTGCTATGATGTTTGGAGTTTGGTATTTAGCAGTTGCTATTGGAATGAAATTAGCAGGAGTTTTTGGAGAAGCATCAGAAGGAATTGCAGAAGAGCAAGGCTTGAGTTATTTCTTTTGGATATTAACAGCCGTAGCCATAGGTTTAGGTGTTATATCTGCACTATTATACCCAGTAATAAAGAAATTAATGCATGGTGTTCGCTAAACGGGCACACTAATTGCTACATATAAATTAAATTAGTTATGAAATTACACTTTTTATTTATTATAATATTACTAAACTCTTTGTCTGTATCAGCTCAATCCATTAATTGGGTGACCATGGACGAGGCACTAACATTACAGAAAAAAGCGCCTAAAAAAATTATGATAGACATGTACACCTCTTGGTGCGGGCCGTGCAAAATGCTAGATAAAAATACGTTTACAAACAAGGACTTAATTTCGTTTGTAAATACCTATTATTACGCCGTTAAGTTTAATGCCGAAGGCAATGAAACGGTCAATTATAAAGAGCAAGTGTTTGCCAATCCAAACTATGATCCGGCGAAAGCAAAGCGAAGAAATAGCCAACATCAAATGACACAGTTCTTAGGTGTTTCTGCTTACCCAACGATTGTGTTTTTGGGTTTGGAAGCTGAGTTAATTGCGCCCATTCCGGGCTACCAAACCGCTCAAAAACTAGAATTATATTTACGGTTGTTTAAAGACGAAACGTATAAGAAAGTAAATACTCAGGAGGCATTTAATGCCTATTATAAGTCCTTTACCCCTACGTTTACACTCTAACTAATAACTAACTATAAATGCGCCCTTTTCACTTGTTTGATGGAAAGGGATTTTTTTTGTTTTACAGCTTAATTTCCAGCGTTCTTGATCGCTTCTATAATTACTTCCATCCCAGATAATTAATTCGGGGTTAAGGCTGTCAATGAGTCTGTCTAAGTTAATTTTCGGAGATTGTCTTAATAATATCCATTGAGGTGTTTGAGTTCTTGTGCTATAGAACCCTAGACTATCTACAACCAAAAGGCATTTGTCATTTATCTGATAGAGCCTTCGAATATCGTCATCACATTGTTCTTTAATAGAAGCTCCCACTATATAATCTTTTATAATCCGCTCTGAATCGATTGTTTTTAAGGTATGATGAATTTCTAGTTGCTGCTTTGTTTGTAGCCCAATTAAGCTCTGTCTTGACTTATGAAAAATGATGAATGCGTTTCTTTTACCTAGCGCAGGAATTTGAATGACAGTCATTTGAAAGCAAATCACAGCAGCTCCTAAAAGAAACGCATTTTTAAAAGTTCTATTTTGATAAAACACAGCGATAAGCATTAGTATTAAGTAGCTCAAAATTAGAGCTTGTAGGTCAAAAGAAATGTTCTCAAATAGAAACGCTTCTTTTGAGGCAATCCTTTCTACAAAATTGTTCATAAACTGAATGACTGCCCCTAAAACATCTATGAGTATCTCGGGTGTTTTTTTAAAACCAATCAAAACCAATGTAACCGTTCCTAAACCCAGGACGAGCATTAAACATGGGATGATAACGAGGTTGGTTATGAAAAATAGGCCTGGAAATTGATGAAAATAAAAGAGACTTAATGGCAATACGCCTATTTGTGCGGCTATAGATACTTTTAATAAGTCTAAAAAAAAGTTCGTAATTGGATTTCTCAGCGTCTTCCAAGAATCTAAAACAGGCTTAATAATTACAATGGCGGCAACGGCCGCATAACTGAGTTGGAATCCAACATCAAAACAAAACTCAGGTTTTATGAGTAGCAATAGAAAAGCGGAGATGGCTAAAGTGTTTAAAGGTTTTGTTTGCCGATTGAGCCCCTTTGCGACTACAAACAGACTAAACATGGTGACTGCTCTAACAACCGAGGCGGATAGACCTGCAATAATCGCAAACCCCCATAGTGCAAAAAGAATAAGGACTGTTTGCATGAATTTACCATGCTTAAAGTATAATAGGGGGCTTAAAATAAAACGAAATATAATCAATAAAATGCCTACATGTAGCCCTGAAATAGCCAGTATATGAATGGCTCCAGCTTTTGTGTAATCATCGTAAACATCAAATGAAATGTCTTGGCGTTGTCCTAGGAGTAAGGCCTTTAAGAATGCAATTTCAATGGGTTTGAAAGTCTGTTTATTAAGCTCCCCACTTAAATAGTCTCTGATTTCTTCTGCATAACCTGTTAAAGAATTGTTTTGTTTTGAGGCAATTAAAATGATTTCATTTTTTAATGAGATCTGATGATAAATTCCTTTATGTCTGAGGTATTTTTTATAATTAAATTGAAAGGGATTTAAGGGGGTGTTAATTGCTTTAATAAAGGTTGATGTAGCAATTCGGTTGTTTACTTTAAAATCTACAATAGTTGAGTCTTTACTTACATTTAATAGAAGCATTCCAGAAACAGCTGTGCTGCCAATTTTAGTCAGCTTTACATAATAGCGATTGTTGTAGGTTGTTGGTTTTAATTTTTTAATTACAATAAACTCAATATCAATGACTTGATTCTCCTTTATATTTTGTTTGTGTGTGTAATGCGATTTATGAAATACTGGTGCTTGCACTATAGACACAAACAAGCCTAGTGTCACAAATAGAATTAAGACTAAAAGGGAAGGCCACCACAGCGTTTTACTTTGTTTTTTACAATAATAATTTGCGGCTATTAATAAAAAAAATACAGTTGAAAGACTGTATGTCAATTTTTGAAAAGTAGGCTCTATGAAGTCGCTAATGAGAATGCCACTTGCGAAACAAATTGTAAGTTTTATAATGGGATAATTTAAGGCTTTCATTTGAAAAAGCCGAGCCATTTGTCAATGGGTCAGATGTGGGTTTTAGATTAGGGACTCTTAATGTACCTCTAATTTAAAGAATTATAGATTAATTCTGCCACTTTCTGACTGGCCCCTTGTCCGCCTAGTTTAGTTTCTAACTCATGGTAAGCCACAAATTGCGCTTCACGTTTGTTACCATCTAAAATGGCGTTTAGTTCTTTGGTGAGGCGTTTTGTGTTAAAAGCACCTTGAATTAACTCCGTAACGACCTCTTTATCAAGAATTAAATTAACTAAGGATATATACTTCAGTTTCACTAATCGTTTCCCAATCTGGTAAGAGATCCAACTCGTCTTATAGCACACGACTTCGGGGATTTTAAATAAGGCCGTTTCTAATGTCGCAGTGCCAGAAGTAACTACTGCTGCATGAGATACACTTAACAAGTCATAGGTGGCATTTTCAACAAAATAAACATTTTTATTTTTGATAAATGGACTGTAAAATAAGGGGGCTTGACTTGGAGCACCCGCGATTACAAACTGATAGTCTGAAAAGGTTTTTACAACGCTTAGCATCACCGATAGCATTTTGTTTATTTCTTGTTTCCGACTTCCTGGAAGTAGGGCAATAATTGGTTTTTCGTTGAGTCCGTAGGTGTTTCTAAATGAGATCTCGTCTATGGGGTTTCGATTGGCAATAGCGTCAATAAGTGGGTGTCCTACAAATTTGACAGGCATTGTATGTTTGTCTTCATAAAAACCTTTTTCAAATGGAAGGATAACATACATCTTGTCAACATCACGTTTAATGGCGGCGATGCGACTTTCTTTCCAGGCCCAGATTTGTGGAGAAATATAATAATGAGTTTTAAGGCCTTCCTTTTTTGCCCATTTTGCAATTCGTAAATTAAACCCAGGGTAGTCAATAAAAATCAGACAATCCGGTTGGTAATTTTTAATATCTGCTTTGCAAAACCATAGATTTTTTACGATTGTTCTTAAGTTCATGACCACTTCAAAAAAGCCCATAAACGCTAACTCTTTGTAATGTTTTACTAACCCGTCGTCTACATTTTGCATCAAGTCGCCACCCCAAAATCTAAACTCTGCATTAGAATCTGTTTTTTTTAGAGCTTTCATCATATTTGCAGCATGCAAATCTCCTGAGGCTTCTCCAGCTATAATGTAATATTTCATTTATAGTTTAGTTATAAAGGTTCCAACGGCAATTAAAATAGTAGCGACCAAGACCCCCGCTGCATGCCCATCTTTTTGTTTCTGAATGAAATAAAAGAAGCAAATTAAGTTTAGAATGGCGCCTAAGCTAATCAATTTCCCTATGAAGTTTTCCGACACAGCAGCCTTTAGAACTTCTAAAACACCTTCGGATCGCCCAGCCATTTTTGCCGTCAATAAGCCTACAATAAAGACGCCTACAGTATTTGAAATAAGTCCTATTACAACACCTGTTATGATTGATTTTTTATCCATTGAATGACCAGTTATTTAATTCTTGTATGTAGTGGTGTGCTGTTAAATCGTAGTGTACCGGAACAACGGAAATATAGCCATTTTCAAGTGCCCATTCATCCGTGTCTTCCCCTTTGTCTAAATTAATAAACTCTCCAGTTAGCCAATAGTAGTCTTTCCCCATTGGCGTTTGGCGTTTGTCAAATTTTTCAATCCATTTAGCGTTGGCTTGTCTGCAGATTCGAATGCCTTTTATGTCATTTTCTATACGTTTTGGAAAGTTGACATTTAAAATAATTCCTTTCTGTAATCCTTGAGTTAAGACTTGATTTGTAATGGTTTTTATAAACGATTCTATTTGACTAAAATCTGCCTCCCATTTATAATCTAAAAGAGAAAAACCGATGGCTGGAATTCCTTCCATGCCCGCCTCAATAGCCGCGCTCATAGTTCCTGAGTAAACCACATTAACCGATGAATTTGATCCGTGGTTAACTCCAGAAACACACAAGTCTGGCTTGCGGTCCAAAAGTTCATGAACGGCAAGTTTTACGCAATCGGCAGGGGTTCCAGAGGTACTGTATTCTTTTTGTGGACCACTGTCTATTCGCTCTTTTTTGCAATAAAGGGTGTCATTAATTGTGATGGCGTGTCCCATAGCACTTTGAGGGCTGTCTGGGGCAACGACAATCACATCTCCAATTGTATTCATGACTTTAATTAATGTTCGCAGCCCAGGTGCTGTGATTCCATCGTCATTAGTCACCAAAATTAAAGGTCTTTTTGTCATTCCTTAGTTGTTAAAGTTGTTACAAAAGTACATAAATTGTTGCTCATTTGATGATTTTACCGGCTTTAACAAAAAATTATTACCTTACATTACTTTGGCATTATTTTTTCTTTTACATTGGTTTATTATTTATCTAGCCTTAAATACAGTTCATTCTATGAAACGAAATATAAATATTTTTTTAGTCGCCCTGCTGATTGCTTTTGCATCCTGTAGCTTTACCTCCAAGTCCTTTGATGATGATCCAGACAAGGATAAGTTGTTAATGCAATTAATCACTTACTTACTTGAACAAGGTCATTTTGAGCCGAAAGACATAAATGATGACTTGTCTATAGGCGTTTATACTAGTTTTTTAAATCAAATAGATCCTTTCAAGAATTATTTCTTACAATCAGATATTAATGAGTTTGAACAATTCAAAACAGAGTTAGATGATCAGATTTTAGCCCATGAGGTTCGTTTTTTTAATTTAGTATATGATCGTTTTTTGATTCGTTTTGAAGATTCTAAAAATAGATACTCTCAAGTTCTAGAACAGCCTTTTAATTTTAACTTAGAAGAGGAATACTCAACAGATTACGAAAATAGCAGCTATGTAAAAACAAAATCAGAAATGTTTAACAGGTGGCGTAAACAATTAAAGTTTTATACAATTTCAAACTACCATGATATAATCATGGCTGAAAATAAACTAAAAGAATCAGATGAAAGTTATACAGCTAAGTCGCTTTCTGAAATTGAAAGTGAAGCCAGAGCCTCTATTTTAAAAACAATGACAGAAAACTTTTCTGTTTTAGAAGATATCAGACGACAAGATTGGTTGTCCGTATACATCAATGCTATTGCAGAGGAATTTGATCCGCATACGTTTTATTTTGCTCCTAGTGACAAAGATAGATTTGATGCGCAAATGGCCGGTAAATATGAAGGTATTGGTGCGCGTCTTCAAAAGAGAATGGACGAGATCACTATCACTGAGCTTATTTCTGGTGGTTCGGCTTGGCGCCAAGACAAATTAGAAGTTGGAGACGCAATTATTAAAGTGAGACAAGAAGATGAAGAAGAGGCTGTAAGTGTCGTAGGCATGCGATTGGATGATGCTGTTAAGCTGATTAAAGGTCCCAAAGGGTCAAATGTGATTCTAACGCTTAAAAAAGTAGATGGCACAATTGAAGATTTAAGCATTCCAAGAGATGAGATTTTGCTCGAAGAAACCTATGCAAAGTCTACTAAAGTGATAAAAGATGGGGTGACATTTGGCGTCATTAATCTGCCTAAATTTTACATCGATTTTCAGGACTATAACAGCAGAAATGCAGCGACTGACGTTAAAAAAGAAATTGAACTTCTAAAAACCGAAGGCATGGAAGGTTTAGTTTTAGACCTAAGAAATAATGGCGGTGGTTCTCTAAAAACAGTCGTTGATATTGGAGGGTTGTTTATTGATAAAGGTCCAATAGTTCAAGTTCGTTCTACTGGCGATGATAAAGAGGTTTTGGAAGATAAAGAACGGGGTATTGAATGGGATGGGCCGCTTGTTATTTTAGTAAATGAATTGTCGGCTTCTGCTTCAGAAATTTTAGCGGCAGCAATGCAAGACTATAAACGCGCTATAATAATAGGAAGTAAACAAACGTATGGAAAGGGAACGGTTCAGAATATTGTAGATCTTAACCGAATGATTCGAAGTAATACAAATGGAGATATGGGAGCATTCAAGTTTACTACTCAGAAATATTACCGTATTAATGGGGGGTCTACACAACTTGAAGGTGTTAAAAGTGATGTTGTTGTGCCAGGACGTTTTAGTTATATTGACATGGGGGAAAGAGAGCAAGACAATCCATTGGAATGGGATGAGATTGAACCTGCAAATTATACGGTTTGGCAAAACTCTTTTAATTATGAAACAATGATTAAAAATAGCAAGAGCCGATTAAATTCAAGTGTTGAAATAAAGCTTATAGATGAGAACGCACGTTGGATTAAAACCATAAGAGATCAAGATGTTTATCAACTTAATTTTGAGAAATATTCTCAGAATATTGATTTAAATGAATTGGAGTCTAAGCGTTTTGAGGAACTATCAGACTATCAGACAGACCTGACATTTCAGCCTTTGTCCTATGAGTTGCCAATTATGGAACAAGATTCTGTTTTTAAAATCAATAGAAATCGATGGCATGAAAACCTTGCAAAGGATATCTATATGGAGGAAGCCCTGAATGTTTTAAATGATTTGAAAAATTCTTACGGTCCCAATAATACAGCACAGCTTAAAGATTAATTAGCAATGCAGAAACAAGGACTAACGAGCTTAGCACTTCAAAAATTTAAAAGAAGCTTTTGGGGTGTTTTTAGTTTTTGGTTTATTGTATTTATGGCATTTATCTCCGTCTTTGCTTACGTCTTAGCGCCTGATTCTTCCCAGTATGCTAATCAAATGCATTTGTCAATTCATTCAAAAGCACCTGGTTTTTCAGTTCAAATGCTAGTCGTTCCAAACTCATTAAACGAGAATCAAAGCTTTTTAAACCGTTTATTTTTTGGTGACACAAACCCAGCAACAGAAACTCCAGTCTCAACCTATCGTTTTGACTCTACCCACGTCTACTATACAGAGTATGCCTCAAACAGCTTTAAGGGCTTAGAGAAGTCCATTAAATTACCTTTGGAGTCATCATCATTTCGGCCAATTATAGCGCAAAGAACATTTTACTTCGGAACCGATAAGTATGGTAGAGATCTTTTAAGTCGAATTTTAGTAGGGGCTAGAATTTCATTTTCAATTGGTTTTGTAGCGGTTTTTATATCTCTTTTGATAGGGGTTTTTTTAGGGAGTATTGCAGGTTATTTTGGAGGAAAGTGGGATGCACTTATTATGTGGGTAATTAATGTGACATGGTCCATTCCTACCTTGCTGTTGGTAATTGCAATTACGCTCGCTTTAGGAAAAGGCTTTTGGCAAGTGTTTATAGCTGTTGGACTCACAATGTGGGTTGAAGTTGCCAGAATTGTAAGAGGGCAGGTGATGAGCGTTAAAGAAATGCAATACGTGACTGCTGCGCGTGCCTTAGGGTTTACAGATTTTAGGATTATTGCAAAACATATTTTGCCAAATATATTAGCGCCTGTAATTGTTATATCAGCCGCAAATTTCGCAGCTGCAATTCTCATTGAAAGTGGACTTAGTTTTTTAGGAATTGGAGCACAGCCACCAATGTCTAGTTGGGGTGCAATGATTAAGGACCATTATAATTATATAATTTTAGGAAAACCCTATTTAGCTCTTATTCCAGGACTTTGCATCATGAGTTTAGTCATGGCTTTTATGCTAATTGGAAATACTTTGAGAGACGCTTTAGATGTTAAGGCTTAGAGTCCATTTGTGGAGGATACTCGCTTAAAATTGAAGTTACAAAGTTTTGAATTGTTTCGTCTTTATGTTCAACATCCGTAGTTAAACAGCCATTTCCAACTCCCTGCCAAATAAGCTCTTTTTTATTAGTTTCTATCAAGTCAATATACAAAGTTCCTTGTGTAGAGTTTGAAATATTTACTTGTGAGCCCATAAAAGGACCCCAACCCCAGCCAAACCCAAAACCTCCAAAGTTATTAAAGCCACCATAATTATTGTTGTAAACGTTGATTTCCTGTCTTTCTTTAGTAAAAAAGTTGACCAGGATATCAGGATTTTCAGACTTTGTAAATCCTTTTTTAAGAAGTACATCCTCAATAGATCGTAAGATTCTGCGTTTGTCTAAATCATTAACCTCAGCGCGGTCAATACCCTCCTTGAAAAACGCAAAGGTCTTGAACGATTTAAACTGAGCGGATTTATCATAGTCAACTGCAACTCTTACGGATTGACAAGAAGTTAAAAAGAACACGAATACTAGAATGTAAGCGACTGTATTTTTCATATAAATTTTTTTTAAAGGTTATTTAAAAGAGTGTCATCAACTGTATTAGGTAAGGTTACTCTTAACATTGGTTCTGTTTCCATGGCGCGTTTAATGGCAAATGTAGCTTCTTCGTTTCGAGCCCAATTTCGTCTTGCAATTCCATTGTTTACATCCCAGAATAACATAGACTTTAATCGTCGCCCTGCGTCTTCACTTCCATCAAGAACCATACCAAAACCTCCATTTATGACTTCGCCCCAGCCTACGCCACCACCATTATGGATGCTTACCCAAGTAGCTCCACGAAAGCTATCTCCTATCACATTTTGAATGGCCATATCAGCTGTGAATTGTGAGCCATCATAAATATTACTAGTTTCTCTGTAGGGAGAGTCAGTCCCAGAAACATCGTGATGGTCACGTCCTAAAATCACAGTTCCGATTTCATTATTGGCAATCGCCGTATTAAAGGCCTCTGCAATTTTCATGCGTCCTTCTGCATCTGCATATAAAATTCTTGCTTGTGAACCCACGACTAATTTATGTTCTTGTGCCCCTTTTATCCATTTGATATTATCTGTCATCTGCTGCTGAATTTCTTCAGGAGCTTCTTTTTTTAAAGCTTCGAGAACTTTACAAGCAATCGCATCTGTTTTTGTGAGGTCTTCACTAGAGCCTGAGGCACAGACCCATCTAAAGGGACCAAACCCATAATCAAAACACATAGGTCCCATAATATCCTGAACATAACTAGGGTATTTAAAATCCACGCCATTTTCAGCCATGATATCCGCACCTGCTCTAGAGGCCTCTAGTAAAAAGGCGTTTCCATAGTCAAAGAAATAAGTGCCTTTGTCTGTGTGTTTTTGAACAATTTCAGCATGTTTTCTTAAAGATTCTCTTACTTTTTCTTTAAATAGCTCGGGGTCAGAGACCATCAGTTCATTGGCTTCTTCATAATCCAATCCAACAGGATAGTAGCCACCTGCCCATGGGTTGTGAAGAGATGTTTGGTCACTTCCTAAGTCGACATGAATATTTGAAGTGTAAAAGGCTTCCCAGACGTCTATGACATTTCCTAAGTAAGCAAGTGATTTAATTTCTTTATTTTTCTGTGCTTTCTGAACGCGTTCAACCAACGAACTTATATCGGTAAAAACTTCATCTACCCAGCCTTGTGAATGTCTTGTGTAGAGGGCTTTTTCGTTAATTTCCGCACAAACAGTAATACAGCCTGCTATATTCCCAGCTTTTGGTTGGGCGCCACTCATTCCGCCTAGTCCAGCGGTTAAAAATATATTTCCAAGAGGTGGTTTTTTTATTTTTCTAAAAGCATTTAGGACTGTGATTGTAGTTCCGTGGACAATCCCTTGAGGGCCAATATACATATAGCTCCCTGCAGTCATTTGTCCGTATTGTGAAACTCCTAGCGCATTAAATCGCTCCCAGTCGTCTGGTTTTGAATAGTTTGGAACCATCATGCCATTAGTAACAACCACTCTTGGAGCTTCTTTGTGAGACGGAAACAGCCCCATTGGGTGGCCCGAATACATGACTAAGGTTTGTGTATCTGTCATTTGTGCTAAATACTGGATTGTTAATCGGTATTGTGCCCAATTGGAAAAAACACTGCCATTCCCTCCATAAGTAATTAGTTCATGAGGATGTTGTGCAATGGCATCATCTAAATTATTCTGAATCATTAACATAATGGCAGCCGCTTGCTTACTTTTGGCAGGATAAGCGTCAATAGGACGCGCAATTATTTTATGAGTTGGGCGGTACCTATACATGTAAATTCGCCCGTAGGTGTCTAACTCATTTTTGAACTCTCTTATAAGAACTGCATGGTGTTTTTTCTCAAAATATCGCAACGCATTTCTTAACGCAAGTTTAGTTTCTTCTTTGCTTAAAATTGATTTTCTTTTAGGCGCATGATTGTAAGTGTCATCATAAGCTTGAATTTCGGGTAAATACTTAGGTATTCCTTCTAAAATCTCTTCTTCAAATGTAATGTCTATTGCGTTCAATTTGTTTGTTTTTGTGTATTTGTAAGGGTGTTATAGCCATACGGGCAATGTTTGCACCCACTCTCACAACAATACCCCCGCTTTAGGTGATATTGCTCAGTAAAACAACGGTAGCCATCTGGAGTTAAATAGTAATCGCCATCTTCAATAGGGATGTGTTTTTTCATGCTGAACAAATATAATATAATATTTAGATAAATGGATTTTTAACAGTTTTTAGCTTAAAGGGATTAATAGAGAGCAAAATCACTAAAGTATTTAGTATTTTTACACTTTAGTTTTATTAATGCTCAGAATTAAAACAATAGAAAATATTCGTCTAAACTCTCAGGTCTCTATCAAGCCTGACTTTCTGATTCATCCTACAGTATCTGGAAATAAATTTAGAAAGCTAAAGTATAATTTAGAGAAAGTACAGTTGGAAAATTATAAAGGACTCCTGTCTTTTGGAGGGGCCTTTTCTAATCATATAGCAGCGACAGCTGCAGCAGGCCAAGAATTAAATATTCCAACAGTTGGGATAATAAGAGGCGATGAACTCGTAACTCAAATTGAAAGTAATCCGACGCTTAGGTATGCGAAATCTTGCGGAATGCATTTAGAGTTTGTATCCAGATCAACGTACAAAAACAAAACTGACTCAGCCTATTTGCATCAATTATTAGAAACATTTAAAGGTTACTATGTACTCCCTGAAGGAGGAACTAATGAGCTGGCCATTAAGGGTTGTGAGGAGATTCTCACAATTAAAGATCAATCTTTTGATATTATTTGTTGTGCGGTAGGAACTGGAGGGACCATAGCAGGGGTTATTAACGGAAGTTTGCCAACTCAAAAAATTATTGGATTTCCAGCCTTAAAAGGCGATTTTTTAAAGGAAGATATTTGTAGATTTGCGAGACAGTCTAATTGGGAACTTTGGGAAAACTATCATTTTGGAGGCTACGCTAAAGTAGATTCTAAATTAATTAAGTTCATGAATGAATTTAAGTTGACTTATAACATTCCATTAGACCCTGTTTACACCGCTAAGATGATGTATGGTATATTTGAAGGAATTCGTTCTGGAAAAATACCTCAAACAGCCAAGGTTTTGGCGATTCATACCGGGGGGTTGCAAGGGATTGAAGGAATGAATTTAAGATTGAGGCAAAAAAAACTTGAAGAAATACTATAGATATGAAGCGAATTATTATTTTAATTTTTGTGGGAGTTTTAATCTCTAGTTGCGGAGCGAGACGTCAATCAAAGGCCCGTGAATCTGCCCCAAAGCCAGTGGTAGTAGCACCCGTAGAATCTGATAAAAAAATTAACCTTCCTGTTATTAACACTCCTTTAGAGTATATCTCTTATTTTAAAACGGTGGCTATAAATGAAATGCATCTTTATGGCATTCCAGCGAGTATCACATTAGCCCAAGGAATTTTAGAGTCAGGTTCTGGAAAAGGGCGTTTAGCACGCCAAGCAAATAATCATTTTGGAATCAAATGTCACAAATGGACTGGGGATAAAATTTATCATGACGACGATGAAGCGAAAGAGTGTTTCAGGAAATATAAAGACCCAAACACTTCTTATAGAGATCATTCTGAATTTTTAGCAAACAAAAAACGATATGCAGGGTTGTTTAAATTAAAATTGAATGATTATAAAGGTTGGGCTAAAGGCCTTCGTAAGGCAGGCTACGCAACCGATCCTAAATACCCAAAAAAACTAATCAGTCTAATAGAACGATACGAGCTTTATAAATTTGATGAGAAGTCTAAGAATAAACGTTCAAAAAAGAAGTCTTCCAACGACATAATTACTAAAAGTCATGTGGTGCAAAAAGGAGATACGTTATACTCTATTTCTAAATTATACAATACAACGATTGATGAGATTAAAGAACAAAATAATCTGAAATCAACTGAATTATCAATTGGTCAAGAACTTAAAATTCCTACACACTAATTTTATGAAATACCAACGCAGTAGCCAACTATTTAAAGCCGCTTCGGAAGTGATTCCAGGAGGCGTTAATTCACCTGTTAGAGCTTTCAAAGCCGTCGGTGGAACACCCGTTTTTGTGGATAAGGCACAGGGTGCTTACTTGTATGATGCAGACGGAAACCGTCTTATAGATTATATTAATTCTTGGGGTCCTATGATTTTAGGGCACGCTTTCCCTCCAGTCATAGACGCCGTGGTTGAAAAAGCAAAATTAGGTACCTCTTTTGGAATGCCCACACAAATCGAAACGGAAATTGCTGAACTTGCAGTCTCAATGGTTCCTAATGTAGATCAAATTCGTTTTGTGAATTCTGGGACTGAAGCCTGTATGAGCGCCGTTCGTTTGGCACGAGGGTATTCTGGAAAGGAGAAAATTATAAAATTTGCAGGCTGTTACCATGGACATTCAGATTCATTTCTAATTCAAGCAGGAAGTGGTGCGGTTACTTTTGGAAGCCCAAATAGTCCTGGGGTTACCAAAGGAACGGCCAAAGACACACTATTAGCTACCTATAATGATTTGGAGTCTGTGATTAAGCTTTTTAAAGCTAATCCTTCAGAAATTGCATGTATTATTGTAGAGCCAGTAGCGGGGAATATGGGCTGTATTCCGCCACATTCAGGATTCCTCAAGGGGCTTCGAGATTTATGCGACGCCCATCAATCAATTTTAGTTTTTGATGAGGTTATGACAGGCTTTCGTTTGGCTAAGGGTGGGGTTCAAGAGCTGTATGGCGTTAATGCCGACATTGTCTGTTTTGGAAAAGTAATTGGCGGTGGATTACCGGTTGGTGCTTTTGCAGCACGACACGAAATTATGGCACATTTGGCGCCTCTAGGGCCTGTTTATCAAGCCGGAACTTTGAGCGGGAATCCATTAGCGATGGCTGCGGGGTATGCGATGCTAAAAGCATTGAATACCGATCTTGACGTCTTTGATCGCTTGGCAAAGAAAACAGCATACTTACATGAGGGCATTTCAACGGCCTTATCTGCTTATCAAATTTCACATACAATTAATAGAGTCGGTTCTATGATTTCAGTGCATTTTTCGGAGACATCAGTAGTAGATTTTGAAACGGCTGCAGAAGGAAATAACGAGCGTTTTAAAACCTTTTTTCATGGTTTGTTAAACGAAGGGATTTACATTGCTCCGAGTGCCTTTGAAACGTGGTTTATTACAGATGCCCTAACGTATCAAGACTTGGATGAAACAATTGCAGCAGTTGCAAAAGTTGCCCAAACGTTATAAGGGTTTAAGAACAAGCTTTCTAAGGCCAACAAACACCACAATTAGCGCTGAGTAACCAATAAAAAATGGAATCACATATTCTTGTAGTTGTAAGGCCAGCATAAGTGCCATAAACAGCAGCTGAAATCCAAGGCCATACATAGAGACTAAAGTCATAAACCATTTTGGGAAGGGAGGACTGTCACTTGCGTTTTTGTCCATGTGATACATGATTTTGTCAAAAGTGATGTACAAGATGTCATAAATCTTATAAAAGAGGTTTACGGTGCGTTGACTCTCTCCCTTAAGTGCTTTTGGTGCGGCATCTTCAAAAATTCTACTGGTCGAATCGCCTTCCACAGCGTTTCTTAAAATCACATAGTAATAATTATAGACGGTTCCTTGGAGTTGAATTCCAAAAAAGGCGATTAACATATAAATTATTGAACTGCCAGTGATGTGCCAAAAGGCGAGTAAAAAACAGAAATTAAGTATAATATCCGCAATAGAATCATAATAGCGCCCCGTGTAGGAAGGGGTGTTTTTTAGCCGCGACAGCTCCCCATCCGCGGCATCTAAAACAGATTTTAATATGATAAAAAAGGCCGCTGTTTTATAATAGCCGCCTAGCATACATCCAATAGCAATAAGTCCAGCAAAAATAAATAAAGTAGTTACATGAATAGGGGTGAAGCGTGTGTTTTTAAGTTGCTTAGCAATCCAATGACCACCAGTTCGTCCATAATCAGATAAGTCTAAAAACTGGTATTCTTTAGGGAGTTTTGCCATGCCTATATTGTGAGAATTGGTTTGTAGTTCAAGCGAGCAAAGGTACAATCATTTTCCGGACTTTTATTTTCTATAAAATTACGAGAAATTAAGGCAACGGGTCAGTAGTTTTATTTTTTAATTTCAATAAAATTAGTTTAATACTATGCGCAGTAAATGCACCTATAATAGATGGAATAGAAAAAAGGGTATATAAGAAAAACTCAAGTGGAAATAAATTATGAGAGCCGGAGTCGGCAATCATTTCACAAATTGCGGCCAGTGGAAATATAAACATACTCATTATGCCAACCAACCAAAAAGGAGCTTTACTAATAGCTTTAACAAAAAAACCAGATAAAAACAGAAAGCTTAAACTGTATTTCGAAAGTCCCTCTATCCCTGTTCTGATTAAAGGAAATAATGGCGAGTTGTAGGGTTTTAGGTCTCCTAGTATGTAAACAGGTGCTATAATGGATACAAGTCCTAGTAATGTGCTGGCGATTAAAGCCTGTTTATATTTCCAGATCATATGGTTGTTGTGTTCAATTAATTAAATAGATTAGTCTATCCAAAAATGGCCAATAGAATACGTTTTTGCGTTCCCACTTATTAGAACTCTCTCTTTTTTGTTTTCACATTGAAAATGCCCAATTCTATCGGAAAGTTGAATGGCACTCAGTTTGTCTTTTTTTAATTCTATAGCCCAAAATGGAATTAATGAGCATTGAGCTGAGCCGGTTGCTGGATCTTCTAAAATAGATGCCTGAGGGGTGAAAAATCGATACACATAATCACATTGATCCCCTTTTGCAGTTACAATTACACCCCCTGTGCCAAGGTTTATTTGATCAAAAATTTGACGTTCAATTTTTAGGTTCCGAATGTCAGTTTCAGAGTCGTAAACCAATACATAATCTCTTGATTTATAGATTCTTTTTGGGGGTATATTCAAGGCATTTTTAATGGCATCAGGAAGCTTTGAAATGTTTGGCATACGAGCGGGGAAATTAAGCTGGTACAAGCCTTCATTAAACTCAACAGTCAACTCACCACTCATTGTTTCAAAAACAATGGTGTCTTTAGGGTAGTTTAAGATTGTTTTTAGACAATGTGCCGTTGCCAGGGTGGCGTGTCCACATAAATCCATCTCAATTTCCGGCGTAAACCATCTCAAGTGAATTGTATCGCCATTATTGACAAAAAAGGCCGTTTCAGCCACTGCATTTTCTCTAGTGATTTTCAGTAAAACATCATCCGATAACCAATGAGGCAGGGGAACCACACAAGCTGAGTTTCCACCAAAAACTTGATCGGTAAATGCATCTACCTGGAAAAAATCTAGTTTCATTTATCTTTTTTACAATTTAGGATTCACAAAACAAACGTACAAGAATTTAAAGTACTGTTTTTAGACTGACTTGTATGATAAATTAGCTTCTTTGATATCTTCATAAAACTTCACATTAGTCACTTGTATATATGGCAATAGCCATAAAAATCCAATACCTAATGTTAATATGCAAATTAAGGCCCATCCAATAAATCGAAGGCTTAAACAAAAGTATTTCCATTTGTGGCCGTCCATCATTTCTTTACTTTTTTTAAGTGCCTCTACAGCATCAATTGAGGAGTCCTCCGCAATAATGAAAAAAGTCATGCGTAAATCCCCCAGGCGTGTAGTGCTTTTCTAGAACCAAAACTTTTTGACCTTCTTTTGCTAAAATAGCTGCAGTAGCCAAACCACCCATTCCAGATCCAATTACAATTGTATCGTAAGATCTTTGAAGAAGCGGTTTCTTTTTGTAGGATTGCACCATTAGTTTGGTTTATTAGATTATTCTATTTCTGTCTCTATTGTAATTGTAAACTTTTTACCAGGATCAATTGTTTTATAACTTGATTTTTCAGTTAAATCAATCGATTCATTTTCGGAATCTGGGAGTCCTAGCCATGGTTCAATACACACATAATCCGCACTTGGCTTGGACCATAATGCGAGGTGAGGGTAGTCCTTAAACCGAACAATGATTCCCTTTTCTTCATTTCTTTTACGCAGTCGTACCCAACTAAATTCAATATTTGAAAACACCAATGCGTCCTCATTGAACAGCGTATTAGAAAGCGGCAAAATCCCTTCCTTACTTTTTATTTCTCGTTTGTAGTTGCTTAGTAATCCGGATTCTCCTAAGGTATCGGCTTTGAGCATTAATGGAGTAGGGAACTCAATAACATAGTCGGATAAATGGGTTTTTTGATCTAAAGGACACGCATAGGCTGTGTGTCCACCGCAAGTAAAATGCATCAGCTCAATATCCTTGTTTTCTATATGATACGCCATGATTAAACGATTTTCAATAAGTGTAAATTCTACCTTAAATGAAAAATCGAAAGGATATTGTTGATGTGTTTCTTTAGAACTATCTAAGGTAAACGAACACTTAGACGACGCTTGCTGCCAAAAACGAAGTTGAGTGTTGGTTCGAATAATTCCATGCTTAGGCATTTTGTACTCTATTCCTTTATAGGTTATTTTATCTCCTTTTATCTTTCCGATGGCAGGAAATAAAATTGGGGAGCTACTTCCCCATATTGAAGGGTCTATTTGCCAAATGTACTCTTTGTTGGTGGCCTTATTTTTTAGAGAACGTATCTCGGCACCATTGGATTCAATTGAGCAAATCAGTTGCTCGTTTTCTATTGTATGTAACATGGATGCAGGAATTCTATTTTATGCAATAAAATGAGTTAGCAATATACAACTTGTTATTCTGTGTTATTGCGTCCATTCATTTTTTAGAATGGAATATATTTCAACGTCTACGTTTACCCCATTTTTAATTTCACTCGCCCTCATTGTGCCTTCGTAGTTGAAGTTGATTTTTCCCAACGCTTTTTTGCATTTCGTATTGTCACGATCTACAAATCCTTCTATTCTATTTAAATTGAGTGCGTTGAAGCCATATTCAAAAATCTTAGGCATCACAATTTTTAAAATTCCTTTTCCCCAATATTCTTTTAATAACCACAAGCCTATTTCCGCTTTTTTATGAGCTTGATTTATATTATTGAACCCAATGGCTCCACAAAACTTTTGGTCTTTTTGTTCATAAATTCCCCACCAAATTCCAGTCCCCTCTTTTCTTAAGGTTCTGAACCATTCCATTTGTTCTTCGGAAGCCTCTAGCGTTTGAAAGTGAACCGCATAATACTTGGTAATTTCTTTATTTGATAACCCCTTGTGGATATTTTTTATATCCGAAGAGATTATTTCATTTAGAATGTATTTGGCAGCGACTATAGACGTTTTCATTGATATTTTAATCTATTTCTTAATTAGTTCAATTAAAATACTGATTTATCCCTGCCGAGTCAAATTTGTAGGCAGTATTGTTTTCCGATTTATCCAGTTTGTTGTTAATGGTTAACCCCCAAAGCACCAGCTCCATGCAAAAGGCTTGGTCTTGGCTATTTAATTTACCAGCATGTTCTTCAATAAGAGCCACTAGGGGTTTTATAGATCTAAGACTTGAAAAGAATTCATCGTCCGTATCTGTATAGTTTAGTTCAATAAAGTTGTTGTCAAACCACTGAATCAAGTCTGTGTAAGGCGTTTTCATCCCTTCTTTTTCAAGTTTAGAAACGCGTGGAAATAGGTTTTCAAACTGCACCATCACAGCACTGTCAATAAGCAATTTAGCAACTTCATCAGCTCCTTCTTGTTCGCCTTCATATACCAGTTCAATTTTCCCAGTTATTGAAGGAATTATTGACATAAAATCAACCAAACGAATGGTTGTTTTTTCTGTTCCAGTTTCAATTAATCGTAATTTTGCAGCAGCCATAAGATTTTCCATTGCACTGATAGTAAGCCGCGCGCTCACCCCGCTTTTAGCGTCTACATATTCGCTTTTTCGGGCTGTGAAAGCGACTTCTTCCAAAAGATCTTTAGCTAAGTTTGGAACTAGGATACTCGCTTTATCTTCTTTAGATATTTTTGCTTCTTGCTCTGTAATTTCACGGGCAAGCGCGATTGATTTGGGATAGTGAGTGAAAATCTGCGATCCAATTCTATCTTTTAAAGGCGTTACGATACTTCCTCTGTTGGTGTAATCTTCTGGGTTTGCAGTAAATACAAATTGGATATCTAGAGGCATTCTTAGTTGAAACCCACGGATTTGAATGTCTCCTTCTTGTAAAATGTTGAATAAAGATACTTGTATCCGCGCCTGCAAATCTGGTAATTCATTTAGAACAAAAATAGACCGATTTGCCCTGGGAATCATCCCGTAATGCAAGACACGTTCGTCGGAGTAGGGTAGTTTTAAGGTCGCTGCTTTTATTGGGTCAATATCTCCAATCAAGTCAGAGACATTTACATCTGGTGTAGCTAGTTTTTCAAAGAAACGTTCAGATCTATGTACCCATGATATAGGGGTTTTGTCACCCATTTCAGCAATTAAATCTCGTGCATATTTCGAAATTGGTTCATATGGGCTGTCATTAATTTCAGATCCTTTAACAATTGGCATGTATTCATCGAGAAGATCCACCATGCTTCGTGCAATCTTTGTTTTTGCTTGTCCTCTTAACCCTAATAAATTGATGTGATGCCCAGCAATAATAGCCTTTTTTAATTGAGGAACAACCGTGTCTTCATAACCAAAAAGCCCTTCAAATACTGGTTGCTTGGCTTTAATTCGTGCAATTAAATTGTCCTGAATCTCTTGGTTAATAGTTTTATTCTCATAATCAGATTTTTTCAACTCTTTAAAGCTTATCTCTTTTCTCATATTCTTTTAATTCTGTTTTTTTCGTAATCTTCAAATATCATTTCCCCCAAGCCGGATAGGCCAGTTAAAAAAGCTTTTCCTTGGTTTTGCGCTGTGAAAAGTTCTACAAATTGGCGTAGATATGGATCTTGGGCAATCATAAAAGTGGTAATAGGTATTTTTAATTTCCTTGCTTGAGCCGCTTTGTTCAAACATTTAGAGACAATCATATCGTCCAAGCCATTACTGTTTTTATAAAACTCTCCTGAAGGTAGTTTTATACAACTTGGTTTTCCATCAGTGATCATGAAAATTTGCTTATTTGTATTTCGTTTCCGACGCAAAATATCCATTGCAAGTTCTAGCCCCGCAACGGTATTGGTATGATAGGGTCCAACTTTTAGATAAGGAAGGTCCTTCACTTTAATTGGCCAGGCCTCATTTCCAAATACAATAATATCTATGGAGTCTTTGGGGTATTTTCGGTGAATTAGCTCCACCAGTGCCATCGCTACTTTTTTGGCAGGTGTAATCCGATCTTCACCATACAAAATCATAGAATGACTAATATCAATCATGAGCACAGTACTCATTTGTGCTTTGTGCTTTGTTTCTTCAACAATCAAATCATTTTCTGTCAGTCGTAAATCTGAAATGCCATTGTTAATTTGTGCATTTTTGAGGCTCTCAGTCATGTTAACTGTCGATAAGTCATCTCCAAATTGAAACGATCTATTTTCGCCATCTCGCTCATCGCCAACCCCTACTTTTGTGGTTCTGTGATTTCCCAGTCCACTCTTTTTCAACTTTCCAAAAATTTGGTTTAAGGCATAGTCTCTCAAGGCCGACTCTAACTTTGCAGTGAGTATATTTTTTCCTTTCCCTTTTCCGTTTCCAGATTTGACTTTGTCGGGGTCTATATCCTCTTTGATATACCCTCGTTTCTTGAGGTCTTCTTCAAAATTTTCTAGGGTGTAGTGATCGTTAAAAATATTGTATTCGTCATCCAGTGTGTTTAGCCATTCAAAAGCTTCTTCAATGTCACCCGAGGTATGTGTTAGGAGTTCTTTAAACACACCAAACACCCGATCAAAATCCGAAACGTCTTTTTCGATATGTTTACTGAACGTAAACCCTTTTCCATAATTAAAATCTATGTCTGCCATCTCTACAAATATCGGCATATAGAATTCTTTAAAGCGTTAAGGAGATATTAATCTTTCAGATTATTAACGAATTAACCTTTAGGTTTTGTTATGTTTTTATGGCTTCAATATGTCTTATTAGTCTAGAATACTTGAAAGTACATTGTAATATCGGGTCGCTATAAAGTCAGCACCTGATGCATTGTAATGCACTTCATCTGCTAACATAAGATCGGTAAATCCAGTATACATGTTTATTGCTATCACTTGAGAATCCGAAGTGGATTGTTCTAAAGCGATGGACAGTACATCTTGGTTTATTTGGTCAAAATAGCTTGTCAACTCTGAAGTCATTATATCGGACCTTCCCGGAGCCAATTGTTCGATTAGTATGGTGACATTTGGATTGGCTTCTTGAAGTATATCTATAATCGCATTAATATTTATGGGTATCTGTACATATGGCAAGCTTTGTAAAGCATCATTCCCGCCAGGGGAACTAAAAAGCACAATATCTGGAGTTTCTGTTTCCGTGATCCATTCATCAATACCATCTAAAATATCTTCTGAAGTCCAACCGCTGCGTCCTTCGTGATCAGTGTCAAAGTTTTGGTTATTAAATGTGGGATAACTAGAATTGTCAGATTGAGTTCCTACAAAGTCAAAAGCCCAGTTATTCTCTAACAGTTGTCTCCATAATTCGTATCTAAAACTTTCAAATTCCGGTCTGTTGCCTTCAACTCTTGAGGCCCCTAATGCCATGATTTTGTTTATATAATCATTTTCAGGTTCATTTTCGGATTCATTAACGAATTCATCGCTTTTGCAAGCGCTAAAAATTAATATAGTTAGGCTAAGGAATAATATGTTTAGTTTCAATCTCATAATTTTCATTAAAAATAGTTTTTTTATTTTTTAAGAATAGGTTCTATGAATTGTTTCAAGTCATTTACTCCGTGCTTTGTTACGTGTTTTATAAAAGCACTTCCAATAATAGCTCCTTTTGCATACTGTGTGGCTTGACTAAAGGTTTCATGATCTGAAATTCCAAACCCAATAATTTGTGGATTGTCAAGTTCCAGGTCGGCAATGCGTTTAAAATAATCAGTTTGGTTTTCCCCAAAACCACTTTGGCTTCCCGTGGTGCTGGCGCTACTGACCGTGTAAATAAACCCTTTTGAAATGCTGTCCATATAGCGGATGCGCTTTTCACTAGTTTGTGGTGTGATTAAAAAGATATTTAGTAATCCATAACGTTCAAAAATAGCTTGGTATTCCTCGTGATATACTTCGACTGGAAGATCTGGAATAATAAATCCATCAATCCCTACTTCTTGACATTTTTTACAAAATGCTTCGACGCCATATTGAAGCATTGGATTAAAATAGCCCATCAAAACTAGGGGGATAGTAACTGTTTCCCGGATGTCCTTGAGCTGATCAAACAAGACCGTTGAGGTCATACCATTATGAAGCGCCTGTGTAGAACTTGCTTGAATGGTAGGGCCATCTGCCAACGGATCACTAAACGGCAAGCCAATTTCAATCATGTCTACGCCATTTGACTCTAAATTTTTAATCGTAGTAACGGTGTCATTTAGGCTAGGGTATCCCGCCGAGAAATAGATGGATAATAGTTTTTTGTCTTCTTGTAATTTTGCTTGTATTCTATTCACAATCTTAGAGTTTAAAATAATCAATATAGGTATTCAAATCTTTGTCGCCACGTCCCGATAAACTAATTACTACTACATCCTCAGGCTTGAATTTTTTATCTTCAAAAATAGCCAAAGCATGAGAGGTTTCAATTGCTGGAATGATGCCTTCTAACTGGGATAATTCCAATCCAGCAGTCATGGCTTCGTCATCCGTTACCGAAATGAATTCAGCACGTTTTGTTTCATACAAATGTGCATGCATTGGGCCAACGCCAGGGTAATCTAAGCCTGCCGAAATGGAATAGGGCTCTGTAATTTGACCATCACTAGTTTGCATTAATAAGGTTTTACTGCCGTGAATGACTCCTTCTTTTCCAAGGACCGAAGTCGCAGCACTTTCACCTGTGTAAATGCCTTTTCCAGCGGCCTCTACTGCAATGAGTTTGACGTCGGGTTCATTCAAATAATGGTAATACGCACCAGCAGCATTACTACCACCTCCTACACAGGCCACCACGTAATCAGGGTTTTCCCGGCCTTCAACTTCTTTTAATTGCCATTTGGTTTCTTCAGATACGACAGATTGAAAACGGGCAACCATATCAGGATAGGGGTGTGGTCCCACAGCACTTCCTATAATATAATGCGTGTCTACAGGGTTATTAATCCAATCCCGTATCGCTTCATTAGTCGCATCTTTTAAAGTACGGCTCCCTGAAAGTGCAGGGCGTACTTCCGCACCTAGCATTTTCATTCGCGCTACATTGGGTGCTTGTCGTGCAATATCAATTTCACCCATATACACAATACATTCCAATCCTGCTAAGGCACACACAGTCGCCGTTGCCACACCATGTTGTCCAGCACCAGTTTCGGCGATGATACGTGTTTTTTTGAGGCGCTTAGCCATCAAAATTTGTCCTATTGTATTGTTTATTTTATGGGCCCCCGTGTGGCATAAATCTTCACGCTTGAGGTATATTTTTGTGTTATATTTTTCGGATAATCGTTTAGCAAAATATAAAGGGGTTGGTCGCCCTACATAATCCTTTAGTAATTGGTCAAATTCTTTTTTAAAGTCTGGCTCAGCCATTACCTTCAAATAGTTTTGACGTAATTCTTCTACATTAGGGTACAACATTTCTGGAATAAATGCCCCTCCAAATTGACCATAGTAGCCTTTTTCATTCACGTGATAACTCATAATAGTTGTTTAAATTTTTCTAAACTTTTTTTATCTTTCTTAGCCGGAGCCACTTCAAATTTACTGTTAACGTCTATGGCATAGCAATAGGTTGCTGCCACACTTGTTTTAAATGCTTGTAATTGATCGACGTTTTCTAATCCAATTCCACCACTTAAAAAATAAGGTTTTGTGGAGGGATAAAGTTCTAAAACAGACCAGTCAAAACAATAGCCATTTCCGCCAGCCAAAGGACCTTTGGTGTCAAATAGGTAATAATCACAAGCCGTTTCATAGGGAGTTAATACATCAAAATTAAACTCATTTTTAATGGAGAATACTTTGATGACCTCTATATTTAGTACTTGTAAAGATTTGCAAAATTCAGCCGTTTCTTCGCCATGCAACTGAACCGCTTGTAAATTGTGGGTATTTATTTTTTCGACAATAGTATCATAAGAAGCATTCACAAAAACACCAACTTTTTTTATGGTCAACGGAAGGGTAGGTGTTGATGCAGACACATGCCGCGACGATCCTTCAAAAAAGATAAAGCCCATATAGTCAGGATGAATCGAAGCGATCAACTGAATATTGTCCTCATAGCGCATGCCACATACTTTTAGTTTCATCCGTTCAATTGTTTTATAAACTCTGCCGCCGTTGCACCAGGGTTTTCTGTTTTCATAAAATTCTCACCAATTAAAAACCCTTTATAGCCATAGGGTTGTAAACTCTTAATGTCTTCCACGGTACGAATTCCACTCTCAGAAATTTTCACAAATTCTTCAGGGATGCGTCCACTCAAAGTTTTGCTCGTTTCTAAACTAACTTCAAACGTTTTAAGATTTCGATTGTTGACGCCAATCATATTGAGGGAAGGCATGATTGATTTATCTAATTCTTCTTGGTTGTGTACTTCTAATAAAACTTCCATCCCTAAACTTTGAGCCAGAACTGAGTAGTGTTCAATTTCTTTACGACTTAAGATAGCGGCGATAAGCAAAATCACATCGGCGCCATAGGCTTTAGCTTCTACAATTTGATAAATATCAATAATAAATTCTTTTCGGAGTAAGGGCGTTTTACTGCTCGCTCTGCAAAGTAGTAAATCGTCTAAACTTCCTCCAAAATATTTCATATCTGTTAACACGGACATGCCACAAGCTCCGGCAGTTTCATACCCTTTTGCCACATCTTGGACGTTTAAATCCTGATTGATGCAGTCTTTGGATGGTGAGCGGCGTTTGTGTTCTGCTATGAGTCCCGAAGTGCTATTTATTAAACGTGTGCTAAGAGCTACGGATTGGCGGTCAAATAACACAGAGAGTTCTAGCTGTTTAATAGGAATCAGTTGTTTTCGAAGTGCGACTTCAAGGCGTTTATCAGCGACAATACGATCTAATATACTACTCATTATAGGGCGATTAGTTTAGTGAGACATTCGTTTGCTTTTCCTGAGACAAGGGCTTCTTTGGCTAGTTCATAGCCTTCAATATGGGTTAGTTGTTTGGCGGTTGCAATCGCTAAACCAGCATTGGCACACACTACATTGTTTTGTGCCTCAGTGCCCTGTCCTGCTATAATTGTCTTAAAAATTTTGGAGGCCTCTGCAACGGTATTTCCGCCAAAAATAGCTTCTTGGGTGTTGTTTTTTAACCCTAAATCTTCAGCTGAAAAAAGCACCTCCGATTTATTTGACACAATCTTAACCGTGTTTGTTAGGGAGATTTCATCATAACCCCCAAGGTCATGAACAATGCTGTAGTTCTTATCCGAGTCTTGATATAGGTAGGTGTAAAGCCGCAAAAGCTCTAAGTTAAACACCCCTACCATTTGATTTTTAGGAGCCGATGGGTTTACCATTGGTCCAAGCATATTGAAAAATGTTTTAACTCCCAATTCATGTCGAATGGGTGCCACATTTTTCATCGCTGGATGAAACAAAGGTGCATGTAAAACGCAAATACCTGTTGTGGCTATGGCACGTTCTAAAAAGCCGACATCATTCGAAAAGGTCACTCCAAGTGATTCTAGTACGTTAGACGATCCACAGGCTGAAGAAACCCCGTAATTTCCGTGCTTAGCAACTGGTACGCCAGCGGCAGCCGTTACAAACGAGGAAAGTGTAGAGATGTTAAAGGTGTCTTTGCCATCGCCTCCTGTACCGCATAAATCGATGGGGTTGTAAGCCGATAAATTCACCGGAATACACAGTTCTAAAAGGGCATTTCTAAATCCTTTTAATTCTTCAAGGGTGACACTTCGCATCATAAAAACAGTAAGAAAGGAAGCAATTTGACTCTGGTTATAGTCGCCTTTAGAGATGTTAATCAAAATCTGTTTCGCTTCTTCAGTAGAAATAGTTTCGTGATTAATAAGTCTGTTTAAAATATGTTTCATTAGTTCTTTTTTCTAATTAGGCGTTAATCCAGTTTTTTAGGAGTTGTTTTCCATTGGGAGTGAGTACCGATTCTGGGTGAAATTGCACGCCTTTTACATCATATATTTTATGTCTTAACGACATCACTTGTCCATTATCATCAACAGATGTAGCTTCCAGAACATCGGGTAGATTCGCGTCTACTACCCATGAATGGTAACGTCCTACCTGCAGCTTTGGTCCCAATTGATCAAATAGAACTTCATCTTTCACCACAATAGTTACGTCTGTATGAACCCCGTGATATACGTCTTCGAGATTTACAAGTTGCCCTCCAAACACATCTCCAATTGCTTGTTGTCCTAGGCATACGCCTAAAATACTTTTGGTGGAAGCATACCGCTTAATCACCGCTTTTAATAAACCAGCTTCTTCGGGAATACCTGGGCCGGGAGAGAGCAGTATTTTATCAAAATGTTCAATATCATTTAACTCAAACTTGTCATTCCTAAGGACTGTTACTTCGCAGTCTAGGTCCTCAAGGTAATGCACCAGGTTAAAGGTAAAGCTGTCGTAATTATCGATGACTACTATTTTTTTCATATTTATATTGTTTCAGCAAGTTTAATGGCTTTGGTTAAAGCCCCTAGCTTGTTATATACTTCTTGAAGTTCATTTTCTGAGTTGGACTTTGATACGATTCCTGCGCCTGCCTGCCAATGCAGTTGATAATTTTTACTTAAAAAGGTACGAATCATAATGGCGTGGGTATAATTTCCGTCGAAATCCATAAATCCTATAGCCCCTCCGTAAAAGGCACGGCTTGTTTTTTCGTATTTTTCAATGAGCTGCATTGCTTTGTGTTTAGGTGCCCCGCTAAGGGTTCCTGCTGGAAATGTGTCCGCCACAATTTGCATGGTTGAGGTGTTTTCTTTAACGGCTCCAATGACTTTGCTAACTAAGTGAATGACGTGTGAAAAAAACTGAACCTCTCTGTATTTTTCAACAACAACATCTGTACAATGTCGGCTTAAATCGTTTCTAGCTAGGTCTACAAGCATGACATGCTCGCTATTTTCTTTTTTATCAGCGACTAACTTCTTTGCCATTTCAGCATCTTTCAAATCATCACCAGTTCGCGCAAATGTACCAGCAATAGGGTGAATTTCTGCTTTTTGATTTTCTACAACAAGCTGTGCTTCTGGTGAGCTTCCAAAAATTTTAAACTTTCCATAATCAAAATAAAACAAGAAAGGGGAGGGGTTAATGCTTCGTAGCGCCCGGTATACATTGAAATCATCTCCTTTAAAATCTTGTTGAAATTTCTTAGATAACACCAGTTGAAATACATCGCCGCGATTGCAGTGTTTTTTAGCTAAATCGACATTAGATTTAAAGGCTTCGTCTGTTAAATTAGAACTGATTGCTCCTTTGGACTTGAAGTCATAGGACGAAAAACTTTGCATTTTTATGAAATGATCAATAGCCTCTATATTGCTTTCAGACTCATAGCAATGTGCAAATATATAGGCCTCATTTTTGAAATGGTTAATGGCAATGATGTTTTGATAAACCGCATAATACATGTCTGGAATTTCAATAGAGTCTTCTTTTTTTGAAATGGTAATATCCTCGAAATACTTCACCGCATCATAAGCAGTAAAGCCAAACATCCCATTATTAATAAACTTAAATTCTTTATTTTTTTGAGTTTCAAATTGTTTGGTAAAGGCATCAATTTCTAGGGTTACCTTATCAGAATCAACAAACTTGCTTTCAACTGTGTGATCAGGATACGTTTTAATAACTAGGTTAGCGTTCACTTTTATGGAGGCGATGGGGTTACAGCAGATGTAAGAAAAACTATTGTCATTGCCATGATAGTCGCTACTTTCTAGTAGAATGCTGTTAGGAAACTTATCTCGAATCTTTAGATACACGCTAACAGGCGATATTGTATCAGCCAGTATTTTTTTGTAATGTGTTTTTAACTTAAATTTTTTCATAAAAAAAAGGCTTGTCGTGAATGACAAGCCTTGATATTTTGATTAAACAAACAAAGGGTGTATCACGAATTTCGATTTCGAGAGTTCCACCACCAAGTATTATTTAAAGTAAGGTTCATATTATTATTGTTTCAAATGTAATAACGTTTTGTTAGAATGCAAAATTAAATTAATTTTTTTTTTAAAATTTTAATTTTACGTTCAAATCAAATTCATCATAAATAGCTTTGTCTTTAAGTCCATCAAAGAAACTAGCAGAACCGTATTTGATATCGTATTTAGTACGGTCAATCTTAAAGGAAGTTGATGCACTATTTTCAGTAAGTACTAAATCAAAAGAAACCTCATTTGTAATTCCTTTAATTGTCATGTCTCCAACAACCGCATAACCAGATTTGCTTTTAGAGACAGATGTAAATACAAGTGTTGCAACTTTATGTTTTTTTACACCAAAGAAATCATCGGCTTTCAGATGTCCGTCTAATTTGTTTTTGTAGTCACCCTGTATATCAGTGGTGTTGATAGTCGTCATATCCATTGAGAATTTTCCGCCAACTAATTTATTTTTTTCAAAATTGAGGGATCCGTTTAGGAGATTAATAGTTCCTTCATGTTGTCCGGTAACTTTATAGCCGACCCAGTTGATCACACTTTCAGCAACATTTATATTTTTAACATCACTAGCAGTATAAGCTGATACTACAACAGCAAGTAAAACGAGTGAAGATTTTAATATGGATTTTTTTAATTTCATGGTTGATTTTTTAAGAATTCAATTACAAATATAGATTTTTTTAAATTTTTAGGGCTATATGATCTCTAATAATTTTCTGTTAATTTTTTAGGCTAATCATTGAGTTTTTTTAACTTTATCAAATGAAATATCTTTTGATTTTAAGTGTCTCATTTTTTTTATCTTGCAAGTCAGAGATTAAAATAGAAGTTAAATCTGCTGTAATGTTGGCTCCCTTGGAAATTTACGATTTCTCAGGGATTGAACCGTATTTAAGTTTAGCGGGTTCTAAAACTTATATTGTTAATTTTTGGGCTACTTGGTGCGCTCCCTGTGTAAAAGAGTTGCCGCATTTTGAGTCAATTCAAGAAAACTACAAAGAAGATGTTGAGGTTATACTAGTTAGCTTGGATTTTCCCCGTCAATATGAGTCTAAATTAAAACCGTTTATAGAAAAACACCAACTCAAGTCTAAGGTAATTGTTTTGGATGATCCGGACATGAATTCTTGGATTTCAAAAGTAGATGCTAACTGGGATGGAGCCATTCCAGTAACACTTATATATAACACTTCAAAACGGAGCTTTTATGATCGTAGCTTTAGCTATAACGAATTAGAATCTGAACTTAAAACTTTTCTAACCAATAAATAAATACTCATGACTATAATTTATAGCGTATTGATACTGTTTGTCACAGCATTTACAACCCATTCGGCTGATAAAGGGTATGATATTGGAGACATAGCAACCGACTTTGTACTTGAGGATACAAATGGTAATTTTGTTTCTCTAACTGATTTTAGAGATGCTAAAGGGTTTATTGTTGTATTTACCTGTAATACTTGTCCTTATGCCGTTTTGTACGAAGACCGCATAGAAGCACTAAATAAAAAATATGCACCCCAGGGGTATCCTGTAATTGCTATCATGCCAAATAATGTTAAAACGAAGCCAGGGGACTCGATGAAATCAATGCGCATAAGAGCTCTTGATAAGGGGTTTACATTTCCATATTTGATGGATGCTGGTCAAAAAATATATCCTCAATATGGGGCCACAAAAACACCTCATGTATATGTTTTAGAATCGGCTATGCGAGGATGCGATTTTGTGAACGTTGTCAGGTACATTGGCGCGATAGATGATAACTATAAAGACGCCACTTTAGTGAAAACAAATTATGTTGAAGACGCGGTTAATGCTCTTTTAAAAGGCAATGATATTAAAGAAACAAAAACAAAAGCGATAGGCTGTTCTATCAAATTATAAACATAAATTCTGAATTCTCAGTATTTAATTAGAAACTAAAAAGATATGTTAGATTTATCACAAGACGAATGGGCGACTCAGTTAGAGTCGGATTCAAAATCAGTTATAATTGATGTTCGAACCCAAGAAGAGTTGGAGGAAGGAATGATCCCTGGAGCGCTTCATATGGATATATACAGTGGCCAAGAGTTTATCTCGGGTTTAGAGAAGCTTGACAAAACTCAAAATTATTATGTGTATTGCAGATCCGGAAATCGAAGTGCACAAGCGTGTTCCATAATGAAGCAATTGGGGTTTACATCGAAGTTTAATCTTTCTGGAGGTTTCTTAGAATGGACCGGCCCTTCTGTAACGCCATAGTCATGGATTTTATTAAGTGTAGTTATGTTTTTTTATTAGTCATTAGCTTTTTAAGTTGTAAAAGTGATGGTTCCATCACAACACAGCTTATTACGACGCATGAATTCGAAATAATTTCTCAAATTCAAGGGATACAGCTAGTAGACGTCAGAACCCCTGGAGAGTATGAAGCTGGTCATATTTTAAATGCTATAAATATTGATTTTTCAGACCCTAGTTTTGAGTTGAACATTCAAAAACTAGATAAAAAAAGTCCAGTTATTGTATACTGTCAGAGAGGGGGTAGAAGTGCTAAGAGCGCTGTAAAACTCCGTTCCAACTCTTTTGTGAAAGTGTACGACCTAGAAGGTGGGTTTTCTAAATGGGTTTCCAAGGAGTCAAGTAATAATAAGTAACATGTCTAGCTCCATAATGGAGTCTGGTAGGCCCCTTGGTTTGTAAGCTCAGCAAGTGTTGCAACAGCAACTTTTTTGTCGTCGTAATAAGTGACCCCAAACCAAGTGCTTTTCGCTTCAATTACTTCAACATTAATGTGTCCATTTTCCATCATTTCCTGAGTTACAAAAGGCAGGTATATTTCGCTTTTTTCAAGGTTGTCAGGGTTTTCTAAAAACTTAGTAAAGTAAGCTTCAATATAATCAAATATAGAGGCATTACAAATCCAGAAATTCATTGAAACAGCTGAGTTAGGGTCGAGAATAACTCCAGAGTCTTCATCAATAATTTGTGCGTCTTTTTCCAAAATTTTAGTTCGCTCTATAATCGATTTTAAACGCTTATTTTCTACTTCACAAACGCCTCTAGAAACAGATCCAAATTTAGAAAGAGTATTGTTGAGGTTGTAGGCTACAAGTGCGAAAGTAGCAGAGGATTGATTTTTTTTCATGAAGTTAGCCGCCCCTTCAAAAGCGTTCTGACCATAATAATCATCCGCATTTATAATCACAAAATCTCCAGAAATCACATTTCTAGCGGTCCAAACAGCATGGGCTGTTCCCCAAGGCTTTTCACGTTCTGTTTTTAGAGAAACCCCTTTTGGAATGTCTTTTATATCCTGTACTAATACATCTAGTTTTACTTGGCTAGGAAGACGTTCTGAAAGATGTATTTCTAGAAAGGTTTTGTTCGCAGCTTTGGTGATAACTACAATGTGATTAAAGTTGTTTTTTAATGCATCAGAGATGCTAAACTCCATGAGGAATTCTTTTGCAGGACCTAAGTCATCGAATTGTTTTAATTTTCCGTAGCGGCTACCACTACCAGCGGCCATAAGTAATAAAGTCATAGTTTATTTGGATTTGTTCAATACAAAAATATAGTTTTTGTATGAAAGTAAAAATTTAATATTCTCAAACTATTTTAAGAAATGTATAAACATCAATTATAAGTTGTAATTTTGGTTCGAAATAAACCAATATTTTAACTTTTATATGAAGATTAAATTTTTAATGGCCTTGGCCATGAAACTCCTTTTGACGCCATTTATTTTGGCAGCTCAAATACCCTCTTATTATTCAAGTATTGATTTTTCTTTAGAAGGGAATGTACTTAAATCTGAACTTTCTGAATTAATTACAGATACGCACACAAATTATATTCCTTATACTTCCAGCAGCACAGACACATGGGATATTATCCATATAAGTGATGCAGATGTTTCTGTTCAGGGTAATGTGGTTTTGTTTTATGGCTATGACGACGCAGACAATGTGACTATTAACGATCGAACACGCGCTATTACATATCAAAGTAGTGGTTTTTGTATAGGCTATTGGAACAGAGAACATGTATTTGCTAAAAGTTTAGCAAATCCAAACTTAGAGATAGATGAACCAGGCCCTGGAACAGATGTGCATAACTTGAGATCTGCTGATTGTCAAATGAATGCCAGACGAAATAACAATTATTTTAGAGATGGAAGTGGAAACTCTTTTTTGGACGGTGAATTTTACCCTGGAGACGAATTTAAAGGGGATGTTGCCAGGATTATAATGTATATGTATTTACGGTATCCTTCTCAATGTGAGCCTTTAAATATTGGGGTTGGAAGTGCTTCTTACTCTAATGACGGCGATATGCCAAATTTGTTCCTTGATTGGAACGAAGAAGATCCTGTTTCTGACTTTGAACGCCATAGAAATGATGTCATTCACTCATATCAAGGCAACAGAAATCCATTTATTGACAATCCCTATCTAGCTCTTAAGATATGGAATGGCCCAGTCCCTGTAGATTCTTGGGGAGTCTTGTCTTCATCTGATTTGTCGGTTCAAACAGTATCCGTATCTCCAACTATTACTAAAGATTATTTGTATATAAAAGGGATAAACAAACCGCAGATGTCCATACAAATATTTAATCAATTAGGACAAATTTTAGACTTTGAATTTGATGAAAATAGAATTGATGTGTCTAGTTTTTCTAAAGGGTTATATTTAATTAATATTAATGAGTCAAATCAATCTAGTTTATTTAAGTTTTTAGTATATTAATGGTATGAAGAAGTTTATGATATTAGGATTATTATTTTTTGCCACACAACATATAGTGGCTCAAAAGTTGTATTCGGTTGACTATAAAAATCAAGCAGACGTTTCTGTATTTGTGGTCGACTATGCTAACCAAGCTGACCTGAAAGTTTTTAAGGTCGACTATTCAAATCAAGCAGATGGAAATGAAGGGCTTTGGTTTTTTACGGATTATGCCAATCAAGCTGATAAAAAGATATTCTTTGTTGAGTATCAAAACCAGTCAGACTTAAAGATATTCTTTGTTGATTATCGCAATCAAGCAGGTTGGCTAAGTAATTCTAAAAAACATTTATTGTTTTAGAAAGGCTTTTAAATCTCTTGGTTAATTAGTTGTATTTTCTTTGATTTTTAGGCAAAACTATTATTGTTAACGATTTTCGTTTAATTTCACTTCATTAACACTATTTTTGCTTTGACCTTTTAAGGAAGGGATTTAAGTGCTTGGGCCTTTAATGGGCTTGATTTTCATTTATATTTATATATTTTTGGTATCCTTTTTGATAATCACATTTAAAGGTACTTTGATAAGGGGTATTGAAACATAAGATATTAAACAACATATTTAATTTAATTTTGTAGAAATTAGATTATAAGAAATTAATAAAATTTAACCAATTTAATCATGAATTTTAATAAAATTTATATCCTTTTTGGGTTCCTATTATTTAATTTGACCCTGTTTTCTCAGACTCAACAGGAAAACTGTTCTACTACAAACCAAATTGTTTTAGAAACCTTCAATCCAGGCCCCTATATCCAGGGAGGAAATTTGGCGGTGTTTTTTGATCCACAAGGAATCTATGAGTTGGATAATCAATTTATCTTAGAGTTATCGGATGCATCAGGAGACTTTAGTACATCAACTATACTTTCAACTAAAGATGAATTTTTTATTCCTGTTCTTAATGGGGTTGTGCCATTGACTACGACTCCAGGTTCTGGATATCAAATAAAAATAAGATCAACAAATCCAATAACTGAATTAATAATTCCAAATGTATTTGAGGTTATTCAAAATAACTCATCCGATGTTGATTCGGGATCTATTGGGTTTATTGAAAATTCTTTTACCAACACAACCAGTTTTATAAAATGTATTGAACTGTCTACAAATAATTATTTTTTTGGCAAGCTAGATAATGGGTTGTCCGCGTTAACTCCATCAGTCAACCAAATAGAATTACAATTACTAGGGGGTTCAGATTCTGATACAGATATTCGCATTTTAAGTGCAGGAGTTTGGCAAAATTTAACCTCTAATTTTAATCAGTTTAGTCTTCCTGGAGATTTACCGGTTGGATACTATCCTGTTGAAATTGAACGTTCTTTCAATTTAGGTTCTGTTAATGAATATCATATTGTAACTGGCTTTATTTTTCTTTTTAATACAGGAAATACAGGAATTGGTAATACAAGTTCTGAGGAAGTTTGTCTTGGAGAAAATGTAGAATTTCAAGTTGATTCTGATTTAATTGCTTCCAACTACCCAGGTTCTAAGTATTCTATCGAGTTTGGGGATGTAGCTGATGGGACTGAAATAAGTTATTATACTCATGCAAGATTCCAAAATTGTGATCAGCTGGAGCATATTTATACATCTGCTACTTGTTCAAGTGAGTATCAGGACAGTAACTCTGGTGATTTTTACTTTAAACTCGACTTTAAACTTCTTAATAAAGGAATTTACGATGATTCAAGTTCAATCAATCAGAATTATTTATGTGATGATTATTCAGAAAATGGAAATGGAACAACTAAATGGATTAATGTAAGTTTAAAGCCTTCAGTTGGTTTTATCACAAATGATAATATTTGTGCCGGAACTCCAATTGTTGCAACGGATAACTCATTAGAAGGTGCTTTTGGACTTGGTTCAACTTGTCAGATCAATTATGATAGAATTTGGAAAATTAAGAGACCTGGAACTAACGTCTTTTATACTGTTTCGTCTACAAATCCTTTGTTTACTGGATGGGTTGATAACGTTAACGGTACTCTCACAATTCCGGGATCAGAGACATCGGCATATCCTGGGTGTTATAGTATTAGACTCATAGTTAACAACCCTACTGGATGTACAGAAGCAGATACAGTTACTAAAGTAGTTACAATAGAACCACAACCAACTGCAAGTTTTACTCATATCCCAACCACTAATCTTTGTACTCCCGTAATAATTAATTTTACAAACACATCCAACACCGAAAATTTTTCAGATGCTTGTGGGAACCCAACTTACACATGGACTGTAACGCCTGTTTTAGGAACCCCTGCAACAGAGTCAGGATATAACTTTATTGTGGATAATTTACCAGGGGATCCTCAAAATTACGTAGATCCCTCCATTAACTTTACTCAACCCGGGACTTATTCTATCGTTTTAAACACTGAGAATATATGTGGAAATATTGATTCATCTCCTACTTTGATAGAAATAATAGGAGATCCAACAGTTTCTTTTCCTTCAGATTCTTTTTCAGTATGTCAAGAATCACCTGCAGATTACCTTTTTGACTTTAGTACAACAGAAACTCCTATTTATAGCACTCCCCCTTACGAACCAAGTAGTTATTTTTGGCAGGTTTTTGAATCTGATGGTGTAACACCGGCCTCCGTTTCAGATTATAGCTTTGTAAATGGAACTAGTGATGAAGATATTTATCCTCAAATCCAATTCATTTCATTTGGAACATATATAATCAAAATTTCAGTTGACGGAGATTGTGGTGGTTCTAGTTTTGATAATTTAGTTTTTATTTTAGATCAAACTCCAATTATTCAAAATACAGTTTTAGAACAAACTATTTGTTCAGGAGATCAGACGACTTTAATTGAATTTGTTTCTGACATGCCAAATACAGAATATTCCATTTCTATTGTAGCTGATTCTACTATTTCTGGATACGACCCAACTTTGTCATCTGGAGATACAATTCCTGTAATGACATTGACAAATACCTCTAACACTACAGCGAGTTTAACATATTCTGTAAGTCCGTCAGTTGACAACTGTCAAGGAGATTTGGTCAATTTTGTTTTTATTGTAAATCCGACTCCTGTGATTCCAAATCTAACAGATGAGATTTGCTCAGGAGAAATATTTACAGTAACGCCTTCAAATACGCCACCCACAACGATTGTACCAGCCGGTACGACTTATGTTTGGACGGTAGCAATTAATGTGGATGTTGATGGTGAGAGTTCCGGAAGTGGAGCAGCAATTAGTCAACAATTGACAAATACCACTAATATAGTACAAACGGTTGTTTACACAGTAACGCCAACTTCAGGCGCCGATGGCAGTTGTGTTGGATTAGACTTTACAGTGAGCGTAGAGGTTGATCCAAAACCTTCTATAGATGCTGTTTTTCCAGCGGCTATTT
>Ga0209199_1000499_pt1 | contig 55666 bp, 51 predicted proteins | sample COGITO_mtgs_1105_7_FD_184805 | JGI IMG/M metagenome (GOLD analysis project Ga0209199, IMG submission 184805) | Pelagic marine microbial communities from North Sea - COGITO_mtgs_110523 (SPAdes) (version 2) | ecosystem: Environmental > Aquatic > Marine > Epipelagic ... | reverse complement strand
TTCCCAGTCATTCAAAATGTGTATGAAACACAACGCGATAAATTCAAGCGTATAGTCGTGCCTTTTACCGATGGTGTAAAATCCTTACAAGTGGTAACCGATCTTGAAAAAGCGTACCAAACCAACGGAAAACAGTTGGTGACAGATTTTGAGAAAAACATTTCATTAGCCATTATTGACGATGCTTGGAAAACCCATTTACGAAAAATGGACGAACTGAAACAATCGGTACAATTGGCAGTGCACGAACAAAAAGATCCTTTATTGATTTATAAATTTGAGTCGTTTGAATTGTTTAAGTCCATGATTGACCAAGTGAACAAAGAGGTAATTTCTTTCTTATTTAAGGGTGAAATTCCACAAGAAACGGCCAATGTCATTCAAGAAGCAAAATCGCGCCGTCGCGAAAAAACACAAACGTCTAAAGAGAATATCCAAAACTTAGATGAGCGTTCAGCGGAATCGAGAGCGGCTGGAAACACCCAACGTTCCAATCAAGTGGTGGAAACGATTACGAGAGACCAACCTAAAATTGGACGTAATGATCGTGTGACAATTAAGCACGTAATGAGTGGCGAGAAAAAGACCACTAAATACAAACAAGCGGAACCGCTGATAGCCAAAGGGGAATGGGTGCTGGTCAATGAGTAAGCAGCTATAACTTACAAAACTGAACTGTTAAAATCACGTGTATTTTTGGATATACGTGATTTTTTTTATACTATTATACCAGATTTTAATCCCCAGGTCTAAATCTTCATAAGCGATAAAAAATTTAATGTAGTAACACTACAATTTTGTAATGTTTTACTAAAACATTTACTTTTAAAAAATGAAAACATCTAATAATACATAGTCTCACTGAAAATTTTGAAACTTGTGCCCATGAAACTTCTGAAGGAGTCGAATTTTGGATGGCAAGGGATTTACAACATTTATTAGGCTACACCAAATGGGATAATTTTCAAGGAGTAATTTTAAAAGCAAAAACAGCTTGCGAACTTTCTGAACAACAAATAGAAGACCATTTTGCCGACGTCGGGAAAATGGTTATCATCGGCTCTGGTGTAGAGAAGGAAATTTCAGATATGATGTTAACAAGATATGCTTGTTATTTAATTGCTCAAAATGGAGACCCTCGCAAAGAAATAATAGCATTTGCACAACGCTATTTTGCAATTCAAACAAGAAGAGCTGAACTTATTGAGAAAAAAATTCTTGAACATGAACGAGTTCAAGCAAGAGTGAAATTAAAAGCTACTGAAAAAGAATTATCACAAGTAATATTTGAACAAACAGGTGGTAATCAAAATTTTGCAATAATATGAAGTAAAGGAGATATAGCTTTGTTTGGTAAAACGACTCAACAAATGAAAGACAGATGGAAAATTAAAAATAAGCCTTTAGCTGATTTTATGCCTACGATACTTCTGAAAGCAAAAGATTTCGCTACGGAAATTACAATCTTTAATGCTAAAGACAATAATATGAATACTGAAAATCAAATTTCAAATGAACATATTACCAACAATAAGTCTGTTCGAAATACTTTAATTTCTCGTGGTATTAAACCCGAGAATCTACCTCCGGAAGAAGATATTAGCAAAATTGACAGGCGTCTGAAAAGTGATGAAACTAAAAGTTTTAAAAACCAAAAAAAACTAAAATAATATTACAACAATTGTAACCGTTGCAAAAGCTTCTTAGCTAAAAATGCCCATAACTTGAGCAACAAACTGTTAAAATCACGTGTATCTTTGGGTGTATGTGATTTTTTTATATTATTACAACAGATTTTAACCCCCAGGTCTAAATCTTCATACGCAGTTAGACCAGTTGTAAGCGATTGTTTTATTTGAATTCTAGAGAATAGCTCAGGAACTGGAGGACTCAATACATGCCAATACTATAAAACCCTCTAAAATGCAGAGGGTTTATAATATAGATAAGTAAATTGATTTGTTTTAATAATTAATTCTTTATAAACCTTCTACTTGTTTGATTTGTACCATTTGAAATTATAATGATATAAACTCCATTTGATAATTCTTTTACATCTACTTTGTTTATGTTTTTTGCAGATATTAACTTTTTACCTAAAAGATTATAAATAGAAACAGATATTGGGGTTTTATTTCCTGTTATAAATAGGTAATTAGCTGTTGGGTTGGGGTATACGGATATGCCTAATTCAAATGGATTATCTGCCACACTTAATGCCTCACATTCTGCTTCATTATTAACGAATTTAGAAGTTGCATCTTTATTTGTCCAATTGGCAGTGCTATAGTCAGCAGCATCTACAGTAATACAGCTTAAGTCAGGGTTGTTTGCTGAATTAAAATAACCCAAGGCAGTATTGTTTCCGTTTCTCACATCTAAACTTGTGAGTTGATTGTTAGAACAATTCAAATAAGTCAAGGCAGTATTCGCAGACGCATCTAAACTTGTTAATCGATTATCTTCAAAAGACAAATCAATATTCGTCGGCAGATCTAAACTTGTAAGTTGATTGTCAGAACAATTCAACTCAGTCAAGGCAGTATTCGCAGACAGATCTAAACTTGTTAATTGATTGCCTGAACAAGACAAATGAGTCAAGGCAGTAAAATATTTGATGGCTGTTAAATTTGTAATGTTTTTATTAGACAGATCTAAACTTGTTATTGCTTCAATAGTAGCAGCTGGTATATAACCATCAATTGATGTATCATAACCTAAATCTATTAAGACTTGTTCAAAATTAGGGTCAGAAATTTCTACCAGACTTAATGCCTCACATTCTGCTTCATTATTCACGAATGTAGAAGTCGCATCTTTCTTTGTCCAATTGACAGTACTGTAGTCCGAAGCATCTACAAGAATACAGGTTAAATTAGGGTTGTTTCTTGAATCAAAAGTGCGATAAATATCATCATTAGCATTGTTTCCGTTTCTCACATCTAAACTTGTTAATTGATTACCTATACAAAGAAAACCAGTCAAGGCAGTATTAGTAGAAACATCTAAGCTTGTTAATTGATTAGAATAACAAGAGAAATAAATCAAAGCAGTATTATTACTCACATCTAAACTTGTGAGTTGATTCCTAGGACAATTCAAATAAGTCAAGGCAGTATTATTACTCACATCTAAACTTGTAAGTTGATTACCAGAACAATCCAAAGTAGTCAAGGCAGTATTAGCAGTCACATCTAAACTTGTTAATTGGTTAGAACTACACTCCAAGTTAATCAATCTAGTAAAATTTTGGATACCTGTTAAATCTGTAATGTTTTTGTTAGACACATTTAAACTTGTTATAGATTCAACAACAACAGCTAGTATAGAACCATCTAATGTTTGATCATAACCTAAATCTATTAAGGCTTGTTCAAAACTAGGGGACGGAATTGTCATGGTCCTTGAAATTAATGCATCACATTCTGCTTCATTATTCACGAATGTAGAAACAGCATCTATATAAAAAAATTCAGTCATATAGGCTGCAGAATCTACAAAAACACAGGTTAAGCTAGGGTTGTTATGTAAAATTAAGCCCGAGTAACCAATAGCACGACTAATATTAGCATTGTTTCCGTTTCTCAGATCTAAACTTGTGAGTTGATTAGTAGCACAAGACAAATAAGTCAATGCAGTATTCGCAGACAGATCTAAACTTGTTAATTGATTAGAATAACAAGACAAACTAGTCAAGTCCGTATTCGCAGACAGATCTAAACTTGTGAATTGATTGTTTTCACAATTAAAATCAGTCAAGGCAGTATTATTACTCACATCTAAACTTGTGAGTTGATTCTCAATATCATAATGTACCCCCCAATCTCTATTATTCCTCACATTCAACTCAGTCAAGGCAGTATTCGCAGACAGATCTAAGCTTGTTAATCCAGAATTAGAACAATCCAAATAAGTCAAGGCAGTATTACTACTCACATCTAAACTTGTGAGTTGATTATTTATACAAGTCAAAGCAGTCAAAGCAGTATTCGCAGACAGATCTAAACTTGTTAATTGACGATTTGACTTACAAACCAAGTCCTTCAAAGCAAGATTATTACTCACATCTAAAGTTGTTAATAAACTATAAGAACAATTCAAATAAGTCAAGGCAGTATTAGTAGACAGATCTAAACTTGTGAGTTCATTAGAAGAACATGACAAACTAGTCAAGGCAGTATTATTACTCACATCTAAACTTGAAAATTTATTATTAGAACAATTAAAATCAGTCAAGGCAGTAAAATCTTCGATACCCGTTAAATCTTCGATACCTGGTAAACCTGGAACACCATTAGTAGATATACCAAATTTTCCACTCACATCTAAACTTGTTATTGCTTCAATAATAGCAGTTGATACAAAACCATCAATTGTTATATCATAACCTAAATCTATTAAGGCTTGTTCAAAATTAGGATCCGGAATTGCTGTGGTTCTTGAATCTAATACACATTCTGCTTCATTATTCACGAATGTAGAAACAGCATCTTTACTTGTCCAATTGACAGTACTATAGGCTGCATCATCTACAAAAATACAGGCTAGAAGGTTATCTGTTGAGTCAAAACTAACAAAGCTAGCATTGTTTCCGTTTCTCACATCTAAACTTGTGAGTTGATTAGCAGAACAATTCAAATTAGTCAAAGCAGTAGCATTACTCACATCTAAACTTGTGAGTTGATTGTCACGACAATTCAAACTAGTCAAGGCAGTATTAGTAGAAACATCTAAACTTGTGAGTTGATTAGCAATACAAGACAACTCTGTCAAGGCAGTAAAATCTGCGATACCCGTTAAATCTGTAATGTTTTTATTATACATACTTAAACTTGTTATTGCTTCAATAATAGCAGTTGATACAAAACCATCAATTGTTGTATCATAACCTAAATCTATTAAGGCTTGTTCATAATTAGGATCCGGAATTGCTGTGGTCCTTGAATCTAATACAACACATTCTCCTTCATTATTCCCGAATGTAGAAACAGCATCTTTATCTGTCCAATTGACAGTACTATAGGCTGCATCATCTACAAGAATACAGGCTAGAAGGTTAGCTCTTGAGTGAAAACTAACAAAGCTAGCATTGTTTCCGTTTCTCACATCTAAACTAGTGAGTTGATTAGCAGAACAATTCAAATAAATCAAGGCAGTATTAGTAGAAACATCTAAACTTGTGAGTTGATTGTCACGACAATCCAAAACAGTCAAGGCAGTATTAGTACTCACATCTAAACTTGTTAAATAATTCCTAGAATATTTCAAACTAGTCAAGGCAGTATTAGTAGACAAATCTAAACTTTTGATGCGATTATTACCATAAACAGGTACATGATCGAAACGAATCACGTAATTAGAACAATCCAAACTAGTCAAGGCAGTATTCGTAGACAAATCTAAACTTTTGAGATAATTACTAGAACAATCCAAACTAGTCAAGGCAATATTCGCACTCACATCTAAACTACTTAATCCATTATTAGAACAAGTCAATTCAGTCAAAGCAATAAAATCTTCGATACCTGATAAAGATCCAATGTATTTTCTAGACACATCTAAACTTGTTATAGTTTCAATAATAGCAGTTGATACAAAACCATCAATTGTTGTATCATAACCTAAATCTATTAAGGCTTGTTCAAAATCAGGATCAGGAATTATGGTGGTACTTGAATCTAATACACATTCTGCTTCATTATTCACAAATGTAGAAAAAGTATCTTTACCTGTCCAATTGACAGTACTATAGGCTTCAGAATCTACAAGAATACATCTTAGAGGGTTCATTGATGAAAAAAAACTTACAAAGTTATCATTGTTTCCATTTCTCACATCTAAACTTTTTAATCGATTATTAGCACAAGACAAACTATTCAAAGCAGTATTCGTAGACAGATCTAAACTTGTTAATTGATTATTAGCACAAGACAAACTATTCAAAGCAGTATTCGTAGACAGATCTAAACTTGTGAGTTGATTATAAGAACAAAACAACCTCTCCAAGGCAAGATTATTACTCACATCTAAACTTGTTAATTGATTACTACCACAAGACAAATCAGTCAAGGCAGTAAAATCTTCGATACCTGTTAAATCTGAAATGAATTTTCTAGTCACATTTAAACCTGTTATAGTTTCAATAGTAGCAGTTGATACAAAACCATCAATTGTTGTATCATAACCTAAATCTATTAAGGCTTGTTCAAAATTAGGATCCGGAATTGTGGTGGTTTGGCTAAAACTAAAAAATGTAAAACCTGAAAACAGTAGTAGGTATAGTTTTCTCATAATTGTAGGGTTTTTTACTAATGGGTTTTTAACTAATGGGGGTTTTACTAATATGTTTAAATTTATAAAATATGAAGTAAAATAAACACATTATTAAACTTTAACAAAATTAATTAACATATTTTAACAAAACTTTAACTTTGTCAGGTTTGTAACATAAAAAAGGATTTTAAAATTTAAGTGATTTTTTCTATTTACTAATCTAAAGGTTAACGCCACGCTTTAGGGAAGTGATCCTAGAATTTATAATCATTCATTTGAAAAATCAGCCATCACTAATACAATTTCAAAACTAAATTCGGATCGGGGCAATTCGCAGTATAAAAGTCTAAATCATTTTGGGAAGAGACGCCTGGATAATCGCCTTCGTCGTTTGCCATATCTTTAATAATTTGAAAGTGTAAATGTGGAGCGTAATCACCGTTCACAGACGCATTTCCTAAATACCCAATAACTTGTTCTTTAGATATTTGGGTATTTTTATGTAAAGTTTTAATTGATGACTTAGATAAATGTCCGTAAAGCGTGTAAAACGCGACACCCTTGATGCAATGTTTAAGGACAATCGTAGGGCCATAATCGCCATAATTGGTGTTGTTTTGAAAGCTATGCACCACCCCATCAAACGCTGCAAGCACCGGTGTTTCTGAAGCACACCACAAGTCAATTCCCAAATGGATATTACGAGATTCTAAAGCATTTTTGGTTTCAAAATGTGTACTTCTCGTATAGATAGATCGTGTTTCCAAATACCCACCAAAAGCAATAGACTTGTTTCTGTTTTGTAGATATTGATTGATATAAGTCATCCACGATTGAGTACAGTTTGCATCAAAATTTTCAAGAGCTGTGTTGCCTTTAGATAAATCAATCTGAACATATGCACTGAAATCAACTTTAGGCGCAATGACCCGAATAGGCGTTTGTGATAACTCAAATAAAAACTTTTTAAAATCCATCAGATACAATTTAACCGAAAGATACGGACAATCAAAAAAACAATCCTAATATAAAAAATTAGATTAATTTAGCAGCAATACGTAGCAGGTGAACAAAAAGAATTCAAATAAAACAGCACTTCAAGAAAAAAAAGGGGTTTCTAAACAAGAAACCACAAGCCAACAGGCAATTTCTCATCTAAAAAAGAAACGTCAAGAACAACCCTCTACAGCAGCGTTACTTGAAGGAATTCTAAATGGAAACACGACTGCACTCAGTCGTGGCATCACTTTGATTGAAAGCCATAATACCGCTCATAAAGCAAAAGCAAATACACTCATTCAAAGCTGTTTGAAACATCAGAAACAGTCCGTTAGAATTGGAATTACAGGCGTGCCTGGTGTGGGGAAAAGTACGTTTATAGAAACACTTGGCACCTACTTAACCACGCTTGGAAAAAAAGTTGCCGTATTGGCGGTGGACCCTAGTAGTAGTCTTAGTAAAGGAAGTATTTTGGGCGACAAAACTCGTATGGACGCTCTGGTCAAAAACCCGAAGGCGTTTATCCGTCCATCCGCCGCTGGTGATTCTTTGGGAGGCGTAGCACGTCACACCCGAGAAGCCATCACACTTTGTGAAACTGCAGGTTACGATGTGATTCTGATTGAAACAGTGGGGGTTGGACAAAGCGAAACGACAGTACATGGCATGGTTGATTTTTTCTTATTACTAAAACTCTCAGGGGCTGGTGATGAACTGCAAGGGATCAAACGAGGGATTATTGAAATGGCAGATGCCATTATCATCAATAAAGCAGACGGAGACAACCTAACGGCTGCTAAATTAGCAAAGGTAGAATTTGACCGCGCCCTTCACTTCTACCCTGCCAAAGCTTCTGGATGGATACCTAAAGTCGTGTTGTGTAGCGCCCTTGAAAATAAGGGGGTCGATGCCGCTTGGAATTTGATTACTGAATATGTAACTCACGCAAATAAAGAGGGTTATTTTTCAAAAAAACGTCAGGAGCAAAACACCTTTTGGTTGCTTCAGTCCGTTGAAGATCAATTAAAAGATCAGTTTTTTCAAGATGAAATTATAAAAAAAGAGTTGAAAATTCAACTGGAATTGATTGCAGCAAATAAACGCTCCCCTTTTGCAGCAGCTGAATATCTATTGAACCTTCACAAAAAGCGTTTGTAACCGTTTAAAGACGTTGTAAAACAAATAGCCCGCTAGCGCTCCAAACGTCAATCCACACAGAATATCTAATGGGTAATGAAGCCCTAAATAGATGCGGCTGTAAGCCACAACAATACTCCACAAAATCATATAATAAATCACGTTTTTATAGACGGGTCGCAGCATTAAACCTGTAAAAATAGCTGTCGCCATTGAGTTTGAGGAATGTCCAGAGAAAAATCCATACCCCCAACATTCGCCTTGTCTGATATATTCTAAAATACCTTCTTGCGCACAAGGGCGAAGCCGCTCAAAAGTAAATTTAAAGAGGTTGGTGATTTGATCCGTGAACAAAATCATGCCAGCAATAGTCAATACTAGAATAACAATTCCTTTGATCGTTAAGCGCTTGGCTATTAAATAAATCAATACGAGATATAAAGGAATAAATGTTAACTTATTCGTGACTACCCTCCAAAATCCATCCCACGAGGGCGTTCCTAAATTATTAAGATAGAGGAATAGTGTTTGGTCAAATTCTATAAGCTGATCTAACATAATTATTCGTCGTAAGTTGAAACTTCAGAATCATAAAAAGCAGTGGCTTCTTGGATTGCTGTTTCTGTTTCCGAAAGTAATTCTTCTTCGTCTTGCGTATCAAAATCTTCTAACCACTCCACTTCGTCCGTTTCTAGATTGATGATAAAACGTGGAAACTCTGTATGTATCACATAAATTGCAGTTGGAAATTTAGTGTTATCTCCGAGTATAAATTTTGGTAATTCCATATTTAGTTGTTATGAGTTTGTATTAAACGATTGGTAAGATAAATAAATCTAAGATATAAAAAAATTGATGCCGACCCTAATCCTACCAGAAGACCAATCCAAATGCCTGTACTTCCATAAACGTCTTCCTTTCCCAGAAAATAGCTTGTTGGGAATCCAATGACCCAGTAAGACACAAAGGTCATCAGGGTTGGTATTTTTACATCTTGCAAGCCTCTTAGTGCGCCCAAGAACACAACTTGAATACTGTCACTTATCTGAAAAAGAGCAGCTATCAATAATAATTTAGACGCGATTGCCACCACTTCCTGATTGTCTAAATAGTTGTTTACATCATTTAAATCGAGATAAAGGGTTGGTAATACATCGTGAAAAACTAAGAAAAGTAGCGCGAAAAATGAAGCAAATAGTATCCCCATTAAAAATATAGACTTTGCAATCCGCTGGAGTTCCACATAGTTTTTCAATCCTTTTTGATTGCCAACACGAATCATTGCGGTGACACTTAACCCCATGGCAATCATAAACGTCATAGAGGATAAATTTAACGCAATTTGGTTGGCTGCTTGCGCATTTTTACCCAACGCCCCACTCAGCCAAATGGCTGCTGTGAAAATAGCAACTTCAAAAAACATTTGCATGGCGCTCGGCAATCCAAGATTTATGATTTTTTTGAGCATTGAATTATCCAACACAAACAATTTTATATGGATCACAAATGCCTGAGCTTTTTTATTGTTTTTCAGTAAAATCCAGATGATAATTATCATGGCAATTCGTGAAATCAAGGTGCCAATACCAGCACCCACAATTCCCATTTTTGGAAAGCCAAACTTTCCGAAAATCAATAAATAATTAAAACCAACATTTAAAATATTGGCAAAGATGGTCGCATACATCGCATGTTTTGTTAAGGACAAGCCATCGCTAAATTGTTTAAACCCCTGAAAAATAATAAGTGGAATTAATGATATCGCAACAATATTCAAATAAGGCATCGCTAAAATCACCACTTCTTCGGGTTGTTTCATGAAGTACATGAGTGGTTTGGCTAATAAAATCATGCCATACAACAAAAGACTTAAAACGATACACAAAAACAAGCCATGCTTAAACGCTGACTTTCCTTTTTTGAAATCATTTTCAAAATCTGCTTCTGCAACCAAAGGAGTGATTGCTGTAGAAAATCCAATCCCCAATGACATCGCTACAAAGAAAAAACTATTCCCAAGAGATACCGCTGCCAATTCAGCCGACCCCAATTGCCCCACCATGATGTTGTCTACCAAGCCTACAAAGGTATGCCCAAGCATGCCCATAATAACAGGGGCTGCTAGCTTCCAATTGTAGCCGAATTCTTTAGTTAGGTGTGCAAACATTCTAAAATAGGGTGTTAAAAAAAGCAGCTTGTAGCTGCTTTTTTTTATTCTTCTTCTGAACTAGAAGCTTCGGATTTAAAATTCAGGAGCTGATGCTGGTTTAATAAATTATACCAATTTAAAATCTTTTTGATATCACTTGGATACACGCGGTCTTCATCGTAATCAGGGAGTACAGAGAAAAAATACGCTTCTAAATCGTCTTTTGAGGCCTTTGGACTGGTGCTTGTTTCAGCGCCTTTCTCTTTGTCAAAAATCTTTGACAACACCTCTTTCAATGGCAATTCTTCATTAAGTGTATAAATCGCAATTTCACTTAATAAACTCACATTACTACTAATGCTTACCGAAATTCGTTTTTGATCGAGCAGCGATTCTGCGATAAAGCCCCCACGAGATTGAGTTATTAACTTGTATAAGCCAGGTTTTTTGGCGATGGATAAAATTTTATCTAATTCCATTGGTTAAATTTATAATTAATTTAAGATCGTTTTTTTGAAATATTAGGAAAACGCATGCGGTAATCAACACTCGTTTTTCCTTTAGAAATATTGGTCAGCTTTCCTTTTAGTAAGCGTTTTTTTAAGGGAGATACCTTATCTGTAAACAGAATACCTTCAATATGATCATACTCATGCTGAATAACTCGCGCTATTAAACCTTCAAACTCTTCGGTATGTGTTTGAAAATCTTCATCTTGGTATTCAATTTTTATTTTTGGATTTCTAGACACATCTTCGCGAACGTTAGGGATGCTTAAACAGCCTTCGTTAAAATCCCATTCTTCTCCAGTTTCCTCAAGAATTTTGGCATTTATAAAAGTGCGTTTAAAGACTTTTAATTTTGCTTGTTCTTCTGGAGAATAACTTTCATCATCTGAAAAGGGAGCGGTATCCACTAAAAACAAACGTATTGAAAGTCCAACTTGTGGTGCCGCCAAGCCAACGCCATAAGCACCGTACATAGACTCGTACATATTGGCAATAACTTGCTCTAATTTTGGATAGTCTTTAGAGATTTCAGTTGCTTTTTTTTTAAGAACTGGATCTCCGTAAGCTACAATTGGTAAAATCATACTACTAAATATAAGGCTTCAAAAATACGATTTTTGATATTATAAAATAATACTTCTAGAATTATTTATTATGAAGATAGGATTGGAGAATAAGTGTCGCACTAATTTCATCGACGAGCGCCTTGTTTTGACGTTGTTTTTTTTTGAGACCACTATCAATCATCGTTTGAAATGCCATCTTTGATGTGAAACGTTCATCCACACGTTCAATAGGAATGTGAGGAATTTGTTTTTTTAAAATTGTTATAAATTTCAATATTAAGGGCTCACTCTCAGAGAGTTCGTTATTCATTTGTTTAGGCAAGCCTATTAAAAATAATTCCACCGATTCATCCTTACAATAGGTTTTTAAAAATGTAATCAGTGTTTTCGTTTCTACCGTTGTCAAGCCTGAGGCAATAATTTGCATCTCATCAGTAACGGCAATCCCCGTACGTTTACTTCCATAATCAATTGCTAATAAGCGTCCCATAGAACGCGAAAATACAATTTTAATACTTGACAAACCCTTTAGAGTTGATTGATTCCAAAAGGTGTTTTTATAATTTTCTCTTTTTTAGTTTGGGCTCTAATGTTCAAATTAGCCATAATAGTAGCTTCATTTTTATAGCCTCTTAAATGAAATAAATGCACACAAATAGCACTGTATCTAATCTGTAAACCTTTGATTTTACAATTCACCAAACGCTCCCCAAACTCCCGGTCCTCACCTCCATATTGCATTCGGGAATCAAAACCGTTAACGGCCATGATATCTTTTTTCCAAGCAGAAGAATTCATCCCATTCCAAGTGGCACTAGTTATCGTACACTTGTTAAAAAAAAACTCCTTAAACACACTAGATGATAATTTGTTTAGCTTAAAGGTTTTTTTTAAGCCAAGGTTCAAAAGCCATTTGGGATCAAAACATCTTTGTGTCTTTATATCCAATACCGTTATTAAATCTGAAATTGTTTTAGGAAGTTTAAAATACCCCCCGGACAAAAAAGAATTAGGAACTCTTTTTTGATGATGTACCGCTACAAAATCATTTCGTGGAATACAATCTCCATCCGTGAATATGAGATACTCTGTGTTCGAGGCTAGAATTGCCTTATTTAAAATTGTTGTTTTCTGAAATCCTTTATCTTCTTGCCAAACATGAATAATCCGCAAGGGTGTTTGTTTTTGAAACTGTTCAATAACCGCTTTTGTACGGTCGTCAGAGCCGTCGTCTGCGATTATAATTTCAAAAGAATCAAACGTCTGATATTGATACCCTAAAAGGGTTTTATACAACCACTCTGGTTGATTATAAGTAGTTATAATGACAGAAATAGTAGGAGATTTCATAGACAATGGGGATTGTTTAACTTGAATTAATTCAGGACTTTATATAGGTTTGACCCAGCTTTCAAGAATAAGTCACATTTATTTATTTATTACTTTTATTTATTTATTACTTTATTAATAATCTTATATTTGCAAAAAAATAATACAATGGAAAGCTTACGATCACTTATTGAGACTGCTTGGGAAGACCGAACACTTCTAAATGAAAACACTACAAAAAATGCGATTAGAAAAATCGTTGACTTATTAGACAAAGGAGAACTTAGAGTTGCAGAGCCCACAAATGATGGTTGGCAAGTGAATGAATGGGTTAAGAAAGCAGTAGTGATGTATTTCCCTATTCAAACCATGGAAACTATTGAAGTTGGACCATTTGAGTTTCATGATAAAATTCCGTTAAAAACAGGCTATGCCGAAAAAGGTATTCGCGTGGTACCACATGCAGTTGCACGTCATGGTGCCTATATTTCAAAAGGCACTATTTTAATGCCAAGTTATGTTAATATTGGAGCTTATGTTGATGAAGGGACTATGGTGGATACTTGGGCTACAGTAGGAAGTTGCGCACAAATTGGCAAAAACGTTCACCTCTCTGGCGGCGTTGGTATTGGAGGGGTATTAGAGCCGCTACAAGCTGCTCCCGTGATTATAGAAGATAATGCTTTTATTGGTTCAAGATGTATTGTTGTGGAAGGAGTTCGTGTGGAAACGGAAGCGGTATTAGGTGCTGGAGTTGTATTGACTATGAGTACAAAAATTATTGATGTTACGGGTGATGAGCCTGTTGAATACAAAGGACTCGTTCCTGCACGTTCGGTGGTGATTCCTGGAAGTTATGCAAAAGAATTTCCTTCTGGAAAGTACAATGTACCTTGTGCTTTGATCATTGGAAAACGAAAAGAAAGTACGAACAAAAAAACATCACTAAACGATGCTTTGAGAACGCATAACGTAGCGGTTTAGTCCGTTATTTTAAAAACCATTTTACGACCACTTCGTTTTAATTTTTTAGCATCAATTTTTTTCTGAAACTGACGGCTGTAATGGAGCATTCCACTCTGAATTTCTGATAATGGAATTTTGCTTAATACTGCATATTCCTTAGACATAATGTGAATCATTGCTTTAGATAACCAGAGTCGTCTAAAATTATGCATTCGCTTTTTAAAATTCATAGTTTCAAAACGCATGCGATTCAAATCGATTAAATAAAAATCATACTGGGCAGAATCTCTTTTTACAATCAGTGTATTCCCTGGTGAATGATCTAAAAAATTAACATTTTGTTCGTGCAGTTTAAACGTGAATGCCGTAAACTGTTTTAAAGCCTCAACTCTGTTAGGCAACTTTAAATCATGAATCAATACTCTAAAATCAAAATCATAGGCTACATGCTGACTGACATAGAAACTTTGCTTAAGTCCAAACCACGAGGAACCTTCAAAATAAGCTATAGGGGTGGGTGTTAAAATAGATTTTTGAGTTAATATATTTGCATACTCATAAGACCTTCGTGCTTTCGATTTACGAATGTATTTATAAACAAAGGCATTGAAAATATTTGGGGTTTTGAATTGTTTAATATTCAAATGCAACCCTTCAACTTTCAAAGATTTTATGGTATTCCGATCCCCTTTGAGAACGGTAATACCCGAAGTTTCAAAATCACTTATTGCCTTTGATATTGCAGCAGAATAAGAAGTGAATTTGGAATGTATGATAAGATTATTCATGTAAACTTTTAGTAACTTTAAAAAAAGTAATATCTTGCTAAGATAGTCTTTAGTCCTTAATGAAAAAAATACTTGTAATTCAAAATAAGCGAATCGGCGATGTACTCATTGCCTCTTTAATCGCTGAAAATATTAAAAAAATATTCCCTAATTCTTGGATTGATTATTTAGTTTATGACTACACAACAGGTGTCATCAAAAACAACCCGAACATTGATAGAATCATTCCAATGAATGAAAAGGAATTAAAAAAAATTCCAACGCTTATCAAAACGGTTTGGCACATCCGAAAGGAAAATTATGATATTATTTTTGATCCGTATTCTAAATTTCAAAGCAAGTTTATTTCATTGTTATCAAAAGCACCCATTCGTGTAGGGTATCAAAAAAAGGGGAAATGTTCTGTTTTTAATTTTCATACACATAAGGTGGCTCCTTTAGAGAAAAAAACGCTGTCTTGTGGAAAATCAATTGAAGAAAGAGTTCATTTGGTGGATTCAGTGTTTCCTTTAAAAGCGCCCATTTATACGCCAAAAATCTATTTAACGGACTTAGAAAAAAAATATGCGAAATTAAAAAATTATACCAAACCGGTGGTTGTGTTCGGAGTTTTGGGAAGTACCCCACAAAAATCAATGCCGTATTTGTATGTCGTGGAACTAATTGATTATGTCACTTCAAATTTTGATGTGAATATAATGTTCAACTATGCGCCCAATCAAAAAGCAGAAGCTACTAAAATTTATAAGGCCTGTAAGCACCAAGGTGCCATCATTTTTGATATTTACGAACCAAACATCAGAGGCTTTATTGCACTTATGAATCAATGTAAACTTCTGATTGCTAACGAAGGTGGGAGCGTTCATATTGCAAAAGCACTTGATAAGCCAACGTTTACGATTTTCTCTCCTTATATCTTAAAATCAGATTGGTCAAGTTTTGAAGATGGACAACTGCATACCTCTATACATTTGCTGGATGAGAACCCTGATTTATTTTCCACTTCAAGAGAAGACCGAAGGAAAATTGAAGAAGATCCTACGTTTTTATACAATCAACTGACTCCTCAAATAATTCTTAAGAAATTAAAACCGTTTTTAAAACATCATATCAGATGAATAAACTAAGTTATTTGGATAAATTTCATATTTGGCGGCGAAAATTACGTTGGAATCGACAGTACAAAAATGGGCGATGGGATTATTTAAAAAATAATGTGGAAGCTCCTCGTTATGCTAAAATACTTGAGTATATAAAACACCATTCTAAAAAACAACCCAGTATTTTAGATTTAGGATCTGGGGAAGGTGTGTTAAGGATGCGTTTAGAAAATGAAGCCATTGGCTATTTTTTAGGGGTTGACTTTTCCAAAGTTTCTATAAATACGGCTAACAAATATAATTTTAAAAATGCTGATTTTCGGGTTGCAGACTTGCATTATTACACCCCTCCTCAAAAATTTGATGTCATCGTTTTCAATGAAGCTTTTTATTATATTAATGACGTCGTTAAAGCCAGAGTATTGAATAGAGTCTTAGAGGAATTGAAAAAAGGAGGCATCTTGATTAATTCCATCTTTAGAGAAGGTTCCGGATGTTGGGAATACTTTGATATTCCAGAACTGGAACAACTGGAGTTTTGTAAAGTAGCTTCCAAAAAAGGAACAGTCTATTGGAAATTAGGGGTGTACAGAAAGTTGTAAAGGCTTTATTTTATCCGATTTTTTGAATACCAAAGTCGGTCCAAGACTTGTTTTCGGATTTGATTATTTTTCTAATTTCGAGGTTTTTATCAATCGATGCTTTTGTTTTATAACTCCGTGGATGATCGAGATGCACACAAATAGCACTGTATCGTATTTGTTTACTCTTTATACCATAATTAAATAAGCGCTCGCCAAGCTCGCGGTCTTGCCCACCATATTGCATGCGTTCATCAAAACCATTGATCGCCATAATATCTTTTTTCCATCCGGAAGCATTGTGCCCATTCCAACTTGCTGTGGTTGGCGTCAATAAATTTAAAATTCGAGATTTTAGACCTGTTGCGGTGAATTTATTGTTTTTAAAAGATGCTTTTAACCCGTTTGATTTTAACCATTTCAAGTTAAAACAAAGACCGTCATAAACATCTTCATTAGAAATCAGGTTTGAAATATTCATGGGCAACATAAAATAGCCTCCGGATAAAAACCACCCTTTTTTTCTATGTTTCACATGAACTTCAACAAAATCAGACCTAGGAACGCAATCCCCATCGGACATAATAATATAGGGAGTGCTACATTTTTCAATCGCTTTGTTTAATATTTGAGATTTTTGAAACCCATTATCTTCATGCCACACATGGACAATCGGATAAAAAACTTCGTTTTGAATTTTTTCAATAAGATCAAACGTTTCCTGATTAGATCCGTCATCGGCAATTATAATTTCAAACAATCTGTAGGTCTGATTATTGTACCCATGGAGTACTTTAGCTAACCATTCAGGAGAATTGTAAGTACTTATAACAATAGAAGTGTCTATTCGATTCATAGGGCACAAATATAAAGTTTTTTTGTAAGTTTACACTTTAAACTAAAATGCATACTTTAACTGTAATAATTCCAACGTACAACGAAGCCAACTATCTGGAAGGAGCCTTGTATTCTGTTAAATTTGCAGATGAAATTATTGTCGTGGACTCTATGAGTACAGATGGTACTGTTAAAATTGCAACCGATCACGGATGTCAAGTTATCTCTAGAAAGTTTGATAATTTTTCGAATCAAAAAAATCACGCACTTCAATTTGCTAGCAGTGATTGGGTTCTGTTTTTAGATGGAGATGAACGCATTACGTATGCACTTCAAAAGGAAATTTTGAAAGCTATAAAGTCCAATAAACATACGGGGTATAAACTTAATTTTCCTCACTTTTATATGAATCGTTTTTTATACCATCATGACAATGATGTCACACGATTGGTAGTGAGAAACAAGTGTCATTTTGAAGGTACTGTTCATGAAAAACTTATCGTTGACGGTGCTGTAGGAATGCTAAAAAACAAAGTCTTACACTATACCTACAAAGGCTTATTGCATTATATTGGTAAAAAAGACTCTTACGCTTGGTTTCAAGCAGAACGTATTTTATCGAAAGGAAAGGGGATGAATTATTTTCATTTAGCCTTTAAACCTGCTTACCGTTTTTTCCATGAATTTATTTTAAGACGTGGGTTTTTAGATGGAATTCCAGGGCTGGCAGTTGCAGTGATTAATTCTTACGGAGTGTTTTCGAGATACGCAAAATTTATACTTCTTAAAAAAGGCCTAAAATAAAGAGAGTTTCCCTAATATTAATTTAAGTCTGAATTTGAACAGATTGTATTCTCCCTTAATATCCAATCGGTTTAGTTCATAATTATTTTTGAGCGGAATTTTGTTCAATCGATTTCCAATACGTAAGCCATAAGCTATGTTTTGATTTTTTAATACTTCAAAAAAATGTGTTTTCTGAGGCTCTTTACGAGGAAATTTGCCATAGGGATAAGCCAACACATTAGACACATTCAAGGTATATTTGGAAACAAAATCATGACATTTTTTAAAATCTTCTTGTATCAATTCTATGGGCAATGAACTATAGCGAAGGTGCTCAAAGGAGTGCAATCCAAGTTCTATAACAGCAGGGTCCAATTCCTTTAGTTGTGAAACCGTCATGATTTCTTCAGTGCCATTATTCCATAAATCAGTCCCTCCAACAAAAGAAAAGGGTGCATAAAAACATGCTTTTAAATTGTATTTTTTAAGAAGAGGATAGGCAAATTTATATTGATTTACATACACATCATCAAACGTAATAATGATGGGTTTTTTAGGATATTCATTTGTATGTTTAAACTTTTCAATATCACTAAAATGCAAGCTTGTGTAGCCTTGAGCAACTAAATACTGAAACTGTGCTTCCAATTTATCGTAGGACAAAGTCAGTCCCTTACTTTTTGAAGGGTGATCGCAAATATTATGATACATTAAAATTGGTAAACGCGGCATGGCTCAGTAGCTTATATTAACTGTAAAATTATTACTTTTGCAGACGACTACATAATTATTCTTAATTAGTTTTATATTACATGATTAGTGCCATTGTTATTTCGTTTTTTGATCACAACTATATTAAGGATTGTATTGCCAGCATCGCCTTTGTAGATGAAATCATTATTGTCGGAAAAATAGATCCAGCGGAGCTATCAGAAATTCAACACAAAAATCCAATTCAATTTATTGAATCTGAATCCGTAGATTTTGGTTTTTTGATTGAAAAAGCTTGCTCAAAAGCAAGCCATGATTGGATTATAATATTAGAAGCGAATCGATCAGTTTCTTGTCAGTTGGCAAAAGAAATTACTGAAATTGCCATGAACCCTGATTCTCAAGGGAATTATAAAGTTAAAACACGCTTCAATTTTATGGGGAAATTGATGAAGTTTTCTGGGTATAGAACCCGCTACACTTCCCTATTGTTTCATAAAAACTCAATTGATAGCAAAACAGCTTCCAATAAATTAAATTGCCCTATTGACGAACTTTATTTAGATTTTGACAGCTATAATGAGCGACTGACAAAAAAAGCAAAACTTAGAGCACAACACTTATATACTAAAGACATACAACCTTATTTCTTTCATTTTTCATGGAATCCTTTGTGGAAACTCAAAAAAACATTTATTTTTAAACTTGGTTTTTTAGATGGTAAAGAAGGGTTTGTATTCGCCTATTTAAATGCTTTTGAAGAATTTAAAACCTATTTATTTCTTTGGCTAATGTACCGAAATATAGAATAAGTATGATAAAACTATCAGGAGTCATCATAACATATAACGAAGAAGAACATTTAAAAAAATGTTTATCCTCTTTGGTTGATGTGGTGGATGAAATCATTGTCGTTGACTCCTACTCTACCGATAAAACGCAGGAAATTTGCAAGGAGTATAATGTGACTTTTATTCAACAAAAGTTTTTGGGATATTTTGAACAAAAAAACTTTGCATTAACGCAAGCAAGTCATAATCACATCTTATCTTTAGATGGCGACGAAGCTCTTTCTGACCAGCTAAAAACCTCCATTCTAGAGCTCAAAAAAGATTGGAAATACGAAGGATACTATTGCAATAGAAGAAATAATTATTGTGGAAAATGGATTCGCTTTTCAGATTGGTATCCTGACAAAAAATTAAGGCTTTTCAAAAAAGACTGTGGTGAATGGAAAGGAATCAATCCGCATGATACTTATAAATTGACGGACAATGCTAGAAGTGGCAAATTAAAAGGCGATATTTTACATTGGATTTATAGAGATTATGAAGAACACAAACAAAAAGTTGAACAATTTTCAACTATTGGAGCCAAATCCTATTTTGATTTAAAAATCACAACTTCTCTTTTTAAAATTTATATTAGACCTTCATGGGCGTTTTTTAAAGCTTACTTTTTAAGACTCGGAATTTTGGATGGTGTTTCTGGATGGCGCATCTGCAAACAAACATTTGTAGTTACCTATTTAAAATACAGTAAGTTGAGGCAACATTGGATAGATTCTAAAGCGTAAATTTAAGTTATAATTTTATTCCAAAAATCTTTTACTTTGGTCTTCTCAAAACCATGACAACCAAAGGGTAGTTTATTATTATTTAGTTCGAGTGCTAATTTTGGTTTTCGGTCAAAAGCAAATCGTAATCCTTCTTTATAATCAGGAATTAAAAAACTAGGGTCCTGCTGAGGAATTGAAGACCAAAATACATCTTCCATAATTCTAAAATCATCTTTTGAACGGCTTAAATTCTGATCTATAACTGACTTCATTTTCTTGGAATTAGCTATGTGCGTACTTACTTTTCGTAACGAAAAACCTCCATTGCCAACTTTATAAAATAATTCAGAACGAGCTTTTTTCTTCTTAGAATCAAATAGTGATATAAGTTTTTTAAACCCTTTATTGGGAGTTGCAATCCAAGGTGCCCCAATATAGTCGTAATCTTTAGAACACCAATACAGTAGTTCGTCCTTAAAAACGTAAGCATCTAATTGATAAATCAAAATATATTTAGAATCTGTGAATCGCTCGTAAAAACTATCTGTCAACATCAAACTATTGTATCCAAAAACACTTTTAAAATAGTGATCCGGAAATTTTTCAGAAGTAATACGCCCTTCAAAATTAATTGTAGACGCATCCAAAGATTCTGGTTGGACAAAAACAATGGAATGATGTCCCAATATTTCGATGCATCGGTTGAGGGATTGTACTTCAAAATCTAATAAGGTTACTTTATAGATAGGAATAACAATTGTTACTTCGCTTTTACTCATCTGAATTGGTTTTTATTAAACTAAAATTTAAAGGAGTGCCTCTTTCTACATCTTTGGAAAAAGGAGCGCCTAAAACATCTTTATAATGTTTGGGGTGCAACCCAAACCCAGGTCGAATAGATCTTACATTTTTAGAACTAATTAAATCCCCTTTTTTTACACTTTCAGTCACAAATAATGACCTTGAAAATTCGCGACTTTCTTTTTTCTTTTCGGTCATTTTATAATCCACAGTTCCCATTAGAATTTCTGTTAACCGTACTGCCTCCACCATTTGTTTAAACTCCTTTTCATCTAATGAAAAATGTGCATCTGGACCTCCAATATTTTTATTTAAAATAAAATGTTTTTCAATAACTGTGGCTCCCATAGCGACTGCAATCATAGGGGCTTCAATGCCAAGAGTATGATCTGATAACCCAGATTTTACGTTGAATCGGTTGGCAATATCCTTAATCGTTTTAAGATTTGCATCTTCTGGGTTCGCTGGATACGCCGATGTACATTTTAAAATAGTAATATCATGATTGCCTGCAGATTTACAAGTTTCAATAGCCAGTTCAATATCTTCAATAGTAGCGATTCCAGTAGAAATAATCATTGGTTTTCCTTTGGAAGCTACATAAGAAATTAAAGGTATATCTGTGATTTCGAAAGAAGCAATTTTGTATATAGGGTTGTTTAATCTTTCTAATAAGTCAACGGCAGTAACATCAAAAGGAGAAGAAAAACAGATGAGTCCCTCGTGTTTGGCGACCTCAAATAACTCTGTATGCCAGTCCCAAGGTAAAGATGCTTGTTTGTAGAGGTCATACAAATACTGTCCATCCCAATGGGTTCCTTGATTAATTTTAAAATATTCTTTTTTTGAATCTAAGGTGATTGTATCAGCCGTGTAAGTTTGTAGTTTAATGGCGTCTGCACCAGCTCTTTTAGCTGCTTTAATCGTTTCTATGGCTATCTTTATATCACCACCATGATTGGCTGATAGTTCAGCTATAATAAAAACTTTACTGTCTTTTTCCATGTTGTGTTTGCTAATTTTCATTGAGCTTTTTTGTATAATGAAAACTATTTAAGTTTTCATAGTTTACCATTTCTTTAAATTTAAATTTTGCTTTTTCAAAGGCCTGTTTTGAACTTAGGTTTTTCTCTTTAATAAAAGCATTAATTATAAAGTTGGGGTTTTCCAATAAAAAATAATCTGTACCTTTTACTAATATTTCCTTGGCATAGCCCTTTCCTCTATAATTTGAATCTATTGAAATCCCAATTATTGATTCATTCTCGCATTGTTTTTGAATTCTTAATTGTCCTATGATTTTGTTTGCTTCATTCTTAAAAACCAACATTAAACACGAACTGTCATTAATGTTTTTTTTAAACCATTTTGAATGATTTGAAAAATTAATAACATCAGAGTTATAGGATTGTTCTCTTACAATTGGGTCGTTTACCCAATTAAAATAAGATTGAAGATCTTTTATTTGAGCTTTTCTATAACTTAACATTTTGAATTCATTTTAGAGTGAATAACTACGTCAATGTATTTTCCTTCAAAAAAACAATGTTCATCTAAACGTGAATCTTCGTTAAAACCTGCAGAAATTAGAACTGGATATAGTTTAGGTCTTAAATCAAAAGCATAAGTGAAAATTTTATGGAATTCTAAATCTATAAAGGCTACTTTTTCTAATAATTTCAAATATGCTTTCCAGACGTCTTCAAAACGAGTTTCTTCTAGTTTTGTATTCATGATAAATGATATTTCTGCATTTTTATCAATCCAGTTGAGATGAACTAAGCCACCATAACCTATTAAATTATCATTTTCTAAGAAAGAAAATAAGATTTGATTTGGTTGCTCTTTGTCGAACAAATTTGAAATTACCGTTTTAAAATAAATATCTTGATTTTCGATAGTAAGCGGCTTATCTTGTCTCAAATGATAAACTTGTTCATTACGCCATTTCATTATATCCAATCGATCTTCAAAACGAATGGGTACAAGTGAGAAGTTACCACTCTCTAAATTTTGTTTCCGTAATACTTTATATGAACTCATAAAAAAGCTTAGTTTAATCTTTTAAAACCAGAGTGACAAATAGGTCCCTCTATTAAATCTGCAATATGAATTTCACCGACCTCACACTTTGAAATTTTTGTATAAATCTCGTCTAAAACATTAAAATAAATTTCAAATTCATCCTTAGTATGTGCTGTTGAAGCATAAAAATTAGTGCTTGCTAAAATTCCTTTTTTAAGCATTTCTTGAGATATCAATGTTTTATATGACAAAGCTGCTTTGCTATTAAAACTATAAGTACTTAGTGCAGGAATGCCCGCAAGGGTAATGTCTAAACGATGTAGACTTGCTAATTGTTTCCATCCTTCTTGCATTTTTCTTCCATTTTCTGTAATCACTTCCCAAGACTTTACACGTTCCATCTCATTTAAGGTAGCTAATGCAGCAACTGGACCAATTCGTTCTGTCCAAAACGTGCTGCTTATAAATGTAGATTGAGCCGCTTCCATAACAGATTTTTTCCCGACAACGGCTGTTAATGCATATCCATTTCCAATAGTTTTTCCATACATCGCCATATCTGGTTCAACATTGTATTTTTGATAAATACCACCAAAAGTCTCTCTAAAACCTGAAGTACACTCATCGAAAATTAGAACAATATTTTTTCTTGTAGCCAATTCTCTCACTTTATGAAGAAAATTGTCTTCAGGACCAAAATTTCGAACTACTTCCATTTTGATGACTCCAATATCGTTATTATCAACAATAGTAAGCAATTCTTCAAAATTATTGTAATTAAAAGGATAGACTGAATTTTTTAGATTCTTAGGAACTCCATTTGGACTTAAACCAGGAAGTAAATGCTTAGACAATCCATCTCCATCATTATGATTCGCAGACAAATACCAGTCGTGCCAACCATGATAACCACAAATTGCTACTTTATCCTTGCCAGAAGCGGCACGAGCTATGCGTATAGCAATGGAATTTGCTTCACCTCCACTTCTTGCAAATCGAACCATATCTGCCCAAGGATTAAGCTCAATTAGCTTTTCTGCTAGATAAACTTCTTCAGGGCAACTTAAAGTACTCATATTACCGTTTTTGACTGTTTCCATTACAGCAGCATCAACGGCATCGTTTCCATAACCCAATGTATTGGTACCAATACCCATAATAGTCATGTCTATTAATTCTTTACCATCTAAATCCCATATTCTACAGCCTTTTGCTTTAGAAAAATAAGAAGGCCAGTGTTGTGGAAGAAACATTTCTGGTCTTTTGGATAATAACATTGTTCCTCCAGGGATTAATGTCTTTGCTTTTTTATATAATTCTTGCCCTGTACCCATTATTTATCATTTTTTAAAGATATTTGAAGTCCTTCATTTCGAATAATTGAATTGTTCACTTTAGTTAAATCATTCTTTATTATGTAATTAGTATACTCCAACCAAGTTTTATCCATCCCTAAATTTTCTATTAATTTTTCAATTAATTCAAAATCTCTAATCTCGTCAACTGTCATTCTTATTTTTGAATAATCAAATTCACAAGGATAATTTATTGCTCTAAACATAGTTCCGCCATTAAAATCTGAATTATTTCTTATATAGGTGGTAACATGCTCTCTATCTGATTGAAGTTGTGCATTTTTCCAAGCAGTTTCTAAAGCTGAAAATTTGAAAATTTCTACATCCTGACCATCAGGAAATCTTTCAACTAAAGTATTGGATCCATAATCAACATTTGTTTTTTGTACAAAACGAATTATGTCATCAACTAATTTAGAATCTATTAGAGGACAATCAGAAGTTACTCTTACTACCCAATCAGGATTCTCATTTTTAACTGCTTTATAAAAACGATCCAATACATCTAGCTCAGCCCCCCTTGAAACATCGAAACCCCATTTGATGGCCTTGTTATAAATAATTTCATCTTCAGGTTTGTTAGTCGTTGCAACTATAATTTTAGAAACAGTTTTACATTCCTTCAAACGATTCAAATGAATTTGAAGTAGTGATTTCCCTCCAATCTCTTTTAATACCTTACCAGGCAATCTTGTGCTTCCTGATCTAGCCTGAGTAATTAATACTGTTTTTATTTCCATAATGATGGATTTAATAAGTCCAAATCTTTAACTTTTATATTATTAATTCCCTTAATAACATCATGTCCAATACTATATGAAGATGCTTTTATATTAGCATTAAGTTGAAATATCGAATCTACACCTATAATAACATTGTCTATGTTTTTTTGATGTAAACAATAACTCAATGCCAATTCTTCCATTGAACAATTTGATTCAATAATAATTTGATCTAATATTTCTAGTTCCGTTTTTAACTTTTGAACAATAGGTGTTTTGTCATTCGTGTTTTTAAAAAACAACCCTTGAAGAAAAGCAGATCTCGTATGAATTGATTTTCCCTTTTTCTTTAACTGATCTAATAAATCGCCTCTCACATTAAAATTATCTAGCATATTAAAAGGGAGTTGAATTACAGTAATTAAATCTTCATTTAGTAACTGTTTTAAATGAACGTTTGTATAAACTGAAACTCCTATATTTTTAATATGGCCTTTTGATTTTAATTCTTCTAATGTAACTATTGCTTTATAATTAGTTTTAAATGATTCAAAAGAGTGAAACATTAACACCTCTATAGAGTTAACAGCTAACTGTTCTATGTACTCTAAAACTTTATTCTTAATTGAATTATGTTTTATACTGTGAGGGAATTTAGTGATAATTTTAAATTTTGAAGAATCATTTTTCTTATGAAAATCTCCAATTATTTGATGAGCATTCCCATAAACTTCTGCTGTATCTAAAACCCTAATTCCATGATCGTACGCAATTTTAAAAAGATCTAAAACTTGATTTCCCCCAAGCTTCCCAGTGGTGTTATTTACACCATAGTCTATACCAAACTGAACCGTTCCTAAAATTAATTTACTCTTCATTAGAGATAAATTTTAAAACCTTAGAAATAACGAAATTTTGTTCTTCATGAGTTAATGTAGGATACATTGGAAGGCTAATACAGTTAGCATAATAATTTTCTGAGTGAATCAAATTAGCTCCTTCATAACCTATATTATTGTAATAAGGTAATAAGTGAACAGGTATATAATGAATTTGACTAAAGATGTTATTTGATCTTAAATAATCATATAATTCTTTTCTATTTTCAACCTCAATAATGAATAGATGATGTGCATTATACAAATTACAAGGCAAGTCTTGAAATTTAATCAAACCTTTAAAAGCCTTTTTATAAGTGGACGCTATTTCATTTCTTGTTTTAACACCTTTTTCATTTTTTGCCAATTGGGCCATCCCCAATGCAGATTGAAAATCAGTTAGTCTGTAATTAAAACCCAATTCTTTCATCTCATAATACCAACCACCATGATTTTCTTTCATGTTTTCTTTTGTAATTCCATGAGTTCTTAGCAGCATCAACTTATCATACAATTCTTTGGAATTAGTTGTAAGCATTCCTCCCTCACCACATGCGATATGCTTTACAGGATGAAAAGAAAAGACACCTATATCTGAATAGTTTCCATTTCCGCAAAAGTTCTTTACTCCTTTACTGTCCAGAAAATATCCACCAGGCGCATGACAAGCATCTTCTAGTATCCAAAGATTGTGCGCATCCGCTAAATCTCTGAATACTTCCGTATTTATGGGGAGTCCCGCAAAATCGACAGGAATAATTCCTTTAAAAAATCCTTTGGGTTTAGATTCAATTAACTCTTTAACAGAGTTAATATCTAGTAAATATGTATTTGGATCAATGTCAGCAAACCAAACTTCCCCACCAACATAGCGAATACAATTTGCAGAAGCTGCAAAAGTAATTGGAGTTGTAATTACTCTGTCTCCTTTAACAAGGTTTAAAGCCAATACAGAGAGATGCAGTCCTGCTGTAGCATTATTAACTGCAACAGCATAGTTGGAACCAACATATTCTGCGAATTTAACTTCAAATTCTTTAACTTTTGGACCTTGAGTAAGGTAATCCGATTGAAGTGTAGAAATTACTGCTTCAATATCATTTTGATCGATATCCTGTCTTCCGTATGGTATTGGATTCATTAAACTTTAAAATTAGGATCAACGTACTTTTTTACTAATTCTCTTAAGCTATCAATAGTCTCCCATTCATCATTATCTCCTGAATTGTAGGAGAAATTTTGATCAACTAGTTGAGCGTTAAAATGTTTAATAAATTTATCTCTGTCAAATATTGTTTTCTGAGGTAAAATCACATAATACTTACCAATATCGAATGTATTGATAGCATCTGAAACGGTTATCATTTCCTCATGTAACTTTTCACCTGGTCTTATTCCGACTTCATCCTGAGTACAATCAGGACCAATTGCAGTAGCAACATCAACGATCTTGTAAGATGGAATTTTAGGGACAAATAATTCTCCACCCCAAGCTTTCTCAATAGCATCAAATACCATTTGACATCCATCTTGAAGAGAGATGTTAAATCTTGTCATTTTTTTATCTGTAATTGGTAATACCCCCTCTTTTCTTTTATTTAAGAAAAATGGCATGACTGAACCATTAGACCCCATCACATTTCCATAACGCACGACAGAAAACTTAACATCTTTTGAGCCTTTAATGTTATTAGCCGCAATAAATAATTTATCTGATGTCAGTTTAGTTGCACCATATAAATTAATAGGTGCACAAGCTTTATCTGTAGATAGCGCTACCACATTTTGAACACCACATTTCATTGCCGCTGCGATCACATTTTCTGCTCCATTGATATTTGTCTTTATACATTCAGAAGGGTTGTATTCAGCCAAATGCACATGTTTCATTGCTGCTGCATGAATTACAATATCGACTCCTTCAAAAGCTCTCTCTAAACGCTCTTTATCTCGAACATCCCCTATAAAATACCTCATTGCAGGGTATTTAGATTCTGGAAACTCCATGGCCATATTAAAATGTTTTTGTTCGTCTCGTGATAAAATCACAAGCCGTTTAACATCTGGGTTTCTTTCTAGAATTAGTTTAGTAAACATTTTACCAAAAGATCCTGTTCCTCCAGTAATTAAAATACTTTTACCATTCAAATCTATCATAATATCAAGTCGAATTAACTATTAATTTTCAATTTCTCTCCTACAAATATATAGGTATTTTTGATTAAATTTATTTGTGAGAGCTTCTAATCTTTAAAAAAGGAACTCTTTATCAAAATATATTAATTCTTAATACTTATTTTTACAATTTAAATCTCATAGTTTAACTATTACGTTTATGCATAAATCCCTGTTTTTCGTATCAAAACCATTAGAACTTCTAGGAGCTATTGAAGCGAAAAAACAATTTAATTTAACTCATAGTGTTTTGGTGTATTCATGCAAAGATAACGCCGATAAAAAAACTATAGAGTTTTTGATTGAGATGCATGGCGATTGGAATGAGGTCATATTTGTAAAAAATAAGCCTTATTACGGGTTATTTTGGGTAAGACTGATAAATAAATTAAAAAAAGAAAACTATCAGTACTTATTCACGAGGGCATTTTCTGCTGCTGCTTATTTTGTTCACAATTTATCTTATCAAAAACACTTCCTACTAGATGACGGAGCCGCTACAATTGAGATTTCTAGAGAATTTGCATCTAATAGGAATCTAACTAAACGATTCTCGCTATTTAGAGGGCTCAATAAAACTGGAAAGAAATACACGATAATTAGTTTTATCTATAACATTTTTAATATTTGTGTTGAAAAAGAAGTAATTTTCGCAAATTTCTTTACTTTTTACAACATTGAAGAATCTAACAACCTCACAGTAGTAACCAATAAAATGCAATGGCTGAAAGAGTTATCTAAAACAACTTCTCCAACAAAAAACAAAGAAATCGTCTATGTTATTGGAACTGATGTTATTCAATGTAAGATTGTAAATCAAGATGACTATTTAAACACAATTAAATCGATTAAAGAACATTACCCCACAAAACAAATTTGCTACATACCTCACCTGAATGAAGAAGAGTCTTTTATCGATTTAGTCAAAGAACATGGGGTTTCTATTCAAAAAAATAAATTTACAATTGAGCTTGACTTTATTTTAAATAATATTATACCACTTCATATTGCTGGAACCATTTCAACAGCTTTAATTTCTTTAAAATTAATTTATGGAAGTGAAACAAAAGTTGATTACTTTAAATTTGACTCCTCCAAAATTTCAGCAAAAAACAATGAAATCTTAAACGGAGTTTACAATTACCAAAATAAATTTATTAACTCTATTAAAATGGAATATTAATTGATAAACGAACTAAACAACACCATAAAAACTTTAAAGCAAGGAGGCATTATTCTCTACCCAACAGATACTGTTTGGGGGTTGGGGTGTGATGCTACTAATTTTGCTGCAGTCGAAAAACTGTTTAAGCTCAAAAACCGTGAGGATCAAAAAACCATGATTTGTTTGGTGAGTGATTTCAATATGCTAAATTATTATATTGAAGAAATCCCAGAAGCAGCTTACAGTATTTTAGAATATGCTACCGCTCCTACTACTATTATTTATGACAAACCATTAAGAGTCACTGAAAATCTCATTGCAGCGGACAACACTTTGGCTATCCGTATGGTCAAAGAAGGGTTTTGTGCAGATTTACTAAAACGGTTTAAAAAACCTATTGTTTCGACTTCCGCAAATATCTCTGGAAAACCCACTCCAAAATCCTTTCAAGAAATTGAAGACTATATTTTAAAAGGTGTAGACTATATCGTAAATTTGGAGCGCACAAACAAAACGTCTAAACCTTCTTCCATCATTAAATTGAGTAATAATGGAGAAGTGAAAGTTGTTAGAAAGTGATTTTTAAAGACCCTTTGGAAACCTTACAACACATGAACTACAAACATGCATTAACATCACCAATTTTTCAGGTTGTCTCAAAATCTGCAGATGAACTTGAGATCGATTGTTATGTCGTTGGGGGCTTTGTACGTGATTTTGTATTGGAACGCGGTCGCGAAAAAGATATTGATATCGTTGCTATTGGAAGTGGCATTGCGCTTGCAAAACGGGTTGCTGAAAATTTACCAAACACGCCTAAAGTTCAAATTTTCAAAACCTATGGCACAGCCATGATTCGGTATGAGGGCGTTGAACTTGAATTCGTAGGTGCCCGAAAAGAATCTTACAACGAAGATAGCAGAAATCCCATCGTAGAAGATGGCACTCTAGAAGAAGATCAAAATCGAAGAGACTTCACTATCAACGCGATGGCCATTAGCTTAAATTCAGCGACCTATGGACAACTTTTAGATCCTTTTAACGGACTTAAGAATTTGGCTGACAAATGCATCAAAACCCCTTTAGATCCAGTAATCACTTACAGTGACGACCCCTTACGTATGTTAAGAGCCATTCGGTTTGCAACGCAACTGGATTTTGAGATTGAAGCGGATTCGTTTCATGCAATTAAAGAGCAATCAAATCGCATCGAAATTATCACTAAGGAGCGTATCAATGTAGAAATTCAAAAAATACTAGAAAGCAAAAAACCTTCAGTTGGATTTTTATTACTTGAAAAAACAGGCTTACTTCAGCGTATTATTCCTGAATTGACAGATTTAAAAGGCGTTGATGTTCAAGAAGGCCAAAAACACAAAGATAATTTTTACCATACTTTAGAAGTCGTTGATAATATTTGTAACCATACCGATAATGTTTGGCTGCGTTGGGCTGCACTCCTCCACGATATTGGAAAAGCTCCTACAAAACGGTTTAGTAAAACAGTAGGCTGGACCTTTCATGGGCACGAACTTAAGGGCTCAAAAATGGCGTATCATTTATTTAAGCGTTTGAAAATGCCTTTAAACGATAAGATGAAATATGTTCAAAAACTTGTATTTATGAGTTCACGACCAATTGTTTTGGCACAAGAAAACATCACTGATTCGGCGGTACGAAGACTTGTTTTTGATGCTGGAGAATTTGTCGAAGATTTAATGACGCTTTGTGAAGCAGATATTACCACCAAAAACCCTTATAAATTCAAGAAATATCACCACAACTTTAAACTTGTTAGAGAAAAAATAGTAGAAGTTGAAGAACGTGATCAAGTACGAGATTTTCAACCACCTATTTCTGGAGAAACAATAATGGAAACTTTTGATCTAAAACCTTCAAAAGAAATAGGAATTATTAAAGAATTTATCAAAGAAGCTATTTTGGAAGGAATCATACCAAATGAACCTCAAAAGGCGTTTGAATTGATGTTAAAAAAAGGAACCGATTTAGGATTAACTCGCGCCGATGAAAAATAAATTTAGAACTCTCTCAAAAATTGCTTTAGTACTTATATACTTTGTTATTGTAGCGGGCGCTATTGTGCGTATGACAGGTTCTGGGATGGGATGTCCAGATTGGCCCAAATGCTTCGGATATTACATCCCTCCTACAAACAGCTCTCAATTATTATTTGAAGCAAATCACTCCTATAAACATGGGATGATGATTCTTATGGATCACGATGCGTTTTTAGTTGCTAAAGCCGATTTTATATCTGAAAACAAGTTTGAAATTTCCGACTGGGACGTTTACAGCAAACACAATTACACGACTTATGACCCCGTTCATACTTGGGTAGAATACATCAATCGACTGATTGGTGCTTTATCCGGAATTCCTATTTTAATTTTTTCAATCCTAGCTTTTTGGTTTTGGAAAAAAAACAAATGGATTCCTATTATTTCTGTACTTACTTTATTTGGCATGGGATTTCAAGCATGGCTTGGAAAAACAGTGGTTGATTCCAACTTAGCTCCCTATAAAATCACGATTCACATGGTAATGGCTCTACTTATTGTAGCTTTTATTTTATATCTGATTTTCGCCTCTAAAACCACTTATAAACCTCAAAAATATCAAAAGCGATTTTATAATATACTTCTTTTAGCGCTTGTACTTTCGTTGGTACAAATTATTTTAGGCACTCAAGTAAGGCAGTTTATTGATGAACAAACGAAGCTTTTAGGGTATGAAAAAACACTTTGGTTGGCTTCGCCAGAATTAAACTTTTACATACACCGGTCAACTTCTATTTTAGTTTTGGTATTGAATGGCTATTTATGGCATCTAAACAGATCAAACTCGCTAGGGTTCAATAAGATAAAATTAGTCATTTATTGTGTAATACTTGAAGCAGCTACGGGTATTTTAATGTATTATTTTGACTTTCCATTTTTAAGTCAACCCTTACATTTAGTCATTGCTTCAATCCTATTTGGAATTCAGTGTTATATCCTACTAGAATGCTTTCATAAAAAAAGAGAAAATCAGCAAGCATAACAAAAATGCATCTTATATTTGTGTAATATTATTGACCTATGATTTTTAGATTTAGAGTTGTTTTAGACAACGATACAAAAGAGGATATTTTTAGAGATATTGAAATCAGAAAGACCGATACACTCGAGGATTTACATAACTCTATCACACAATCCTTTGGATTTGACGGCAGTGAGATGGCCTCCTTTTATTTGAGTGATGAAGAATGGAATCAAGGGGAGGAAATCTCATTATTTGATGTCAGTGAAGGCGGTAGTGACATTCAACTCATGAGCCAAACCGTCATTAGTTCAGTCGTGTCAGAAGGGCGCACTAAATTGATCTATATCTATGATTTTATGAGCATGTGGACCTTTATGGTTGAGTTGGGAGAAATTGTTGAAGAAGCAGATGGTACCGATTATCCTAATTTACTATTTGTCCATGGGCAAGTTCCGGGCGAAGCCCCCGAAAAGGTTTTTGAAGCCGAAGGTGGCGAAGATCATTTTGACGAATTTGATGATGGCTATGGAACAGATGATTACGAACAATTAGACTTTGACGAAAACTGGAATTAAAAGAAAATTCCAGTGTTTTCTGTTTGGTAATTTCGTTTCACAAAACTCAAAGAATTTCTTAAGATTTCTCCCATATTTTTACTATTCTTAAATCGAATATCGCCTGTATATTCAAAGATTTTAGTTTTCAATAAGGCTTCATGTTCTGGGGTCGAAAGGGTGTCTGATATCATGCACTGAACCAAACGCTCAACGCGGTTCTTAAAACTTAATAAGCGTTTGGCAACAATGGAACGCTCTTCTAGCTTGTACTGATTGATAGATTGTTTTTCAAATTTTTGAGTCACTAAATCGACCATATTAAAATTCTCCTTAAAAAACTGTGGACGATACACGTTAAATTTACCTTCATAACATTGTTGATCAAAATCAATAGCTCGAATGCTGTAAACCACATGATCAAAATCGTGAGTGGGTACAATCACATAATTATAAGACCGCATATCGCCTAACAACCGAATCATACACCGTTCATTGAATTTTACAAATTCCTTTGCAATCTGTGATTTTTCAGGTTCAGTACAGCTTGGAAGCATGTTTGCTATAAATTCATCACCTGGAATTCCACTAATATGTTCTTCGATTAAAGTATCCTCATACACCAAAAAATTTAAATTATGAGGAGATAACATATGTTCAAGTTCCAAACCATAAATTCGTGACGCATCTGCTTTTTTGACATAAAAATAAGCGTAGTTATCATTGAGAATATTTCTAATTTTAATGCGAAATGGTTTGGAATTTCCAAACGTACAATAATCAATCGCATCAACATTTAGTAAAGGAATGGTTGTTTCATTTCCGTCAGAATGCAGCTTCGTGTATATTTTTTTTAAACTCAAATCAATTTCTTGACGGTCAAACTCAGAATAATAGGTGCGTACCCATAGAGTATCTTTATCGTTTTTATCAAACACCTCTACTGACCCTTGAAAACGGAGTAAATCATCATAAAAAATAGGCAATTTAATCGTGCGGTTAAATTTTTGTAAGTAAGCTTTTAAAGCTGTATTTACAGGATAAGAAGGTTTTTTAAGTGATATTTTTAAATCGTTTTTCATGAGACAACTTGAATTCCAAATTTAGCTTTTATTTTTTAATCTGTAACAATTCATTCCAATCATCGTCTTATTATTGTTATTCATTTAAAACTAATCTGTGGATTCTATTCTAAAAATCTCAAATCTTACAAAAAAATATGGCTTACTAACTGCGGTTAGTGATCTTTCATTTGACATCGAAAAAGGAAGTGTTTACGGAATTTTAGGACCTAATGGAAGTGGAAAATCTACCACTCTAGGGATTGTTTTGAATGTTGTCAATAAAACTTCTGGGAATTTTTCTTGGTTTGGCGGTAAGCTTACTACCCATCAGGCCTTAAAAAAAGTAGGCGCTATTATTGAGCGTCCAAATTTTTATCCTTACATGACAGCCTATCAAAACCTTAAACTGGTTTGTAAAATCAAAGTCATTTCTTACGACTCCATAGAAAGGACTTTAGAAATCGTAGGGCTTGTTGATCGAAAACATAGCAAATTTAGCACCTTTTCTTTAGGGATGAAACAACGGTTAGCCATTGCGTCTGCCCTTCTAAATAATCCTGAAATATTAATTCTAGACGAACCGACTAACGGGCTAGACCCTCAAGGAATTCATCAAATTAGAGAAATTATCAAAGATATTGCTCAACAAGGAACGACTATTTTATTGGCTTCACACCTGTTGGATGAAGTTGAAAAAGTATGCAGTCATGTGGTTGTTTTAAGAAAGGGTGTAAATCTGTTTTCAGGGCGTGTTGATGAATTAATTTCAAGTCATGGTTTTTTTGAATTAAAAACACATCAAAAAGATGATTTATTGAAGCTTCTTGAGTCGCATCCTAATTTTTCTCACACGAAAGTTGAAAATGATTTAATCACCGCTTTTCTTGAAAACCCTATGGAAGCTGAACAATTTAACCGTTTACTTTTTAAAAACAACATCGTATTGAGCCATTTAGTAAAACGAAAAGAAAGTCTGGAAGAACAATTTTTACAATTAACCGACAACCAATGAGACGATTATTAGACTTAGAACTTCAAAAATTATTACTCAACAAAACGAGTAAAATATTGATATTTATATCCTTTATTCTGCCGCTTTGTGTGATTCTTTTATCAGCAGTGAAAATTAATTTTTTTGGTTTTTTTACACTGGAACTAGGTGAGTTAGGTATTTTCAACTTCCCTATTATTTGGCATATCACCACATTTTTTTCCGCCTTATTTAAATTCTTTTTTGCCATTGTAGTGGTTTCAATGATAGGAAATGAATACAGCAATAAAACACTGAAACAAAACCTCATCGATGGCTTAAGTAAAAAAGAATTTATATTATCTAAATTCTACGTCATTGTGTTTTTCTCTCTCATTTCAACCGTGATTATTTTTATTATTTCTTTAATACTTGGATTGATATATTCAAGTTACAATGAATTTAATATTATTATCCAACAAATGGAGTTTTTAGTTGCCTATTTTGTAAAACTTGTAGGTTTTTTTTCTTTCTGTTTATTTTTGGGAGTCTTGGCAAAACGATCTGCATTTGCGTTAGCATTCCTGTTTGTCGATTTAATTTTAGAGTGGATTATTTTAGGCATTCTCACATGGAAAAGTAGTTATGAAATGGCTCAAAAAGTACAAAACTTCCTTCCTTTAACTTCTATGTCCAACCTTATAAAGCAGCCTTTTCAGCGTGTTGCGATGACAAAATTTCCATCAAACACAGATATAAACTATGATTATGCCGTTCATTTTGACAATATCATAATCGTCCTTTTTTGGACTTCTATTTTTGTGTTTTTATCTTTCAAATTATTAAAGAAGAGAGATTTGTAGTATATTTGAGTGCCCTAATTATGTGTCATTTTTTTTGAAAAAATTCAAAAAAAATTAAAATAATTAGATTTGATTAATCACATTACTATTTTCATTTTTCTGATAGCATCTTTACCCTGTTTCTCTCAAGGGGAAGCCTCTCATTGGTATTTTGGGAATGGTGCAGGCTTAATATTTGATACAAGTTCAGGAACGGTCAGCCCAACTAGTGCAGCTGCATCCACAATAAACACAAATGAAGGTTGCTCCTCCATTTCTGATTCTAATGGAAATTTATTACTGTATACCGATGGTCAGAATGTTTGGGATAAAAACCATCAAATAATGCCCAATGCCGATTATTTTGCTGGCAGTGGATTGCTAGGAGACCCCTCAAGCACCTCTTCTGGCTTGATCATTCCACGCCCGGGAAATCCTGATAATTATTACATATTTACAGTGGATGAGCCGCATCACAATAATGCATGGGCCTATCCAAATCAAGGTCCAGCCGATATCAATGGAAACACACTTACTCAGTATGATGATGCTAATGGAAATGGGGGCTTCGTCCCAAACGGCGATGACGGTTTTAATAACGGCCTCAACTATTCTTTAGTCGATTTGACTCTAAATGGTGGTTACGGAGATGTTGTAAGCACCGAAAAAAATAGACCTCTTTTAACCTATGACCCTTTGGATCAAGAACAAGTGAGCTTCAAATGTTCCGAAAAAATTACAGCCGTTGAGCATGACGATGGACAATCCTATTGGGTAATAAGTCATTTTTTGGACATTTTTTATGCCTTTAGAGTGGATGGTAGCGGCGTCAACACAACTCCCGAAACCTCTCAAATAACTCCTCTTATTACACTTAATGGCTACCGCCGAAATTCGATTGGATATTTAAAATCCTCACCCGATGGCACTAAACTTGCAATCTGTCATAACGAACAAGGAGATACTCAAGGACAAAACTCGAACACTACTTCAGGAAGTTTTTGGATTTACGATTTTGATGATTCCACAGGAATCGTCAGTAACCCCGTAAACCTTATGAGTAATTCTGGCGTTTATGGTGCTGCTTTTTCAACAGATTCCAGTAAACTATATTCCACTGCTAATAATACTGTTTATCAATTTGATTTGAATGCAATGGATGTTTCTGGTTCTCAAACAATTATTCAACAACAGAGTCGTTTTATAGGGGCAATTCAACTTGCGCCTAATGGAAAAATATACATTGCTAATACCGCATCAAACAACTCCCTAGATGTTATTAATACTCCTGATGAATTAGGTGTATTGTGTGATTATGTAACCTCAGGACAGCCATTGGCTGCTGGTACAGAAGCTAATTTAGGATTACCGCCTTTTATTCAATCTTTCTTCTTAGCTAAAATTGAAGTCGATAATTTATGTTTAGGCAATACTACTCAGTTTTCAATTGATAGCAATGAAATTTACGATAGTGTTCAATGGGACTTTGGAGATTCCAGTCCACTTTCCACGAGCGATAGCCCAGTACATATTTACCCAAACACAGGGAGATTTACAGTCTCGGCGAACCTTACTTTAGGAACGGAAGTTAATATCTTTTCAAAAACAATAGAAATATATGAAGTTCCAACAGCCTTTAATCCAAATGATGTTTTGGTATGTGATGATGATAACGACGGTGTAATAGCCATCAACCTCAACCAAACTACAGATACTGAAATATTAAATGGTCAACTCTCTCTTAATTTCACCATTAAATATTATGAGTCGCAAGTAAATGCGAATACAGACAACGATGCACTAGTAATGCCTTATCAAAATATCAGTAATCCACAAACCCTTTTTGCTAGGATAGAAAACAATTCAAATCAAGCGTGTTACGATACAACATCATTTCTATTGACTGTATTTGAACTTCCTCAAATAGTTATTGAGGAGGAACGCATTTATTGCTTAAATACTTTCCCTAGTGTAATTACGTTAGATGGTGGTATCATCAATAGATTTCCTAGAGCATTTTTTTATGATTGGTCTACAGGAGCCACTACACCTCAAATTCAAGTGAATACTGTTGGCACCTATACGGTGACCGTTAGCAACAACAATGGATGTTCGAAGTTAAGAACCATAACAGTGCTACCTTCCAATACCGCAACTTTTGAATCTATAGAAATTGTGGATGGTGTTGAAGTTAATTCCGTCACTATTTTTGTTTCTGGTGAAGGCGATTACGAATATGCATTGAATACTCAGTTCTCTGGATTTCAAGACTCAAATACATTTACTAGAGTTGATCCAGGGTTTCACACGGTATATGTAAGAGACAAAAATGACTGTGGGACGGTCCAAGAAAATATAGCTGTGATTGGATTTCCTAAGTTTTTCACTCCTAATGCAGATGGATATAATGATATCTGGCATGTGTATGGAATCAATACACCAAACCAAACAAACAGCGAAGTGTATATTTTTGACCGATTTGGGAAGTTGCTTGTCAAATTAAACCCTTTGGGTGCTGGTTGGGATGGTACTTATAATGGTGCTATTATGCCTAATTCGGACTATTGGTTTTATGTCAAACTTGAAGACAATAAAATATTTAGAGGGCATTTCTCATTAAAACGTTAGGAAATAACTGCGTTTTAAAAATATTTTATGTAATTTTATATATCACTTTATTTAATCCCTAAATCAATGGTGAAACTTAGAATTGTTTTAATAGTACTTTTTTTATCTTACTCTAGTCTTCATTCCCAAACAGTAGCGATTGATTCTAATGTTTCAATTGATGAACTTATTCGAACACACCTTTTTGAAGGTTGTATTGAAGTTTCAAATGTAAGCAGTTCCGTCAACGGGAGCATCAATGGTTTAACGAGTTTTGGAACCTTTTCAAAATCTAACTCAAATTTCCCTTTTGATAATGGAATCATTTTATCGTCTGGAAATGCAAACTCAGCAGGGAATACTGTAATAGCAACAAACTTGAACGAGGGAGACATAAACTGGGGCACAGATTCCGATTTACAAGCTGAACTCGGCATCACCGATACCTTTAATGCAACCTCCATAGAATTTGATTTTATTTCAGCCATTGACAAGATACGCTTTGAATATATTTTAGCTTCGGAAGAATATTTGCTATCGGAGTATATCTGTAACAATCAAGATGTTTTTGTGCTCCTTATACGAGAAGCGAGCAGTACGGGACCTTATACAAATATTGCCACCGTGGGCCCTCAAAACGATCTTATTAGCCCAGGCTTTATACACCCCGAAATATTTGGGTTTTGTGGGCCTGAGAATGCCTCTTTTTTTGACGACTATTCTATTGGAGACACTAATTTTGACGGCCAAACGAATCCAATTACTTCAGTTGCTGAAGTCATACCCAATACCCTTTACCATGCAAAATTAATTATCGCAGACGGCTTTGATCAAAACTTTGACTCAGCTGTATTTATAAAAACAACTGTTATCTTACCCGAGTTAGAATTAGGAGAAGACTTAAATACCTGTGGAAGCTCAGTAGAATTGAATGCAGGTGTTGGCACAATACCTGCTACATATGATTGGTATTTTAATAATGTATTGGTTTTAGCAGATGGTGGCGCCACCTTTTCAGCAACACAAACTGGAAGTTATACAGTGAAAGTTACGGCCCCGTTAGACCAAACAGACTGTCTTCATGAAGATTCCATTAATGTGACATTAAGTTCCGTACAAACGATAAACCCTGTGTCAGACTATTCGCTTTGTGACTCCAATGGAGATGGGCTTGAAATTTTTAATCTAACGACTAAAAATTCAGATGTATTAGCAGCAGCACCTGCTGGATCTTATGACATTACATATCATGCAACGCTTGCGCTTGCAGAAGCAAATATGAGTCGAATTACGAGCACCCAAAACAATAGTAATCCTCAGATTGTTTATGCGCGATTAGTAGATAATAATACGGGATGCTTGGCCTATGCGCCTATTAATTTAGTTGTGAACCCCATCCCTCAACTTCCAAACCTTGATCCATTTATCGTCTGTGATGATGACTCCATAAGAAATCAAACCACCGCTTTAAATTTAACGTCCTTTGATACAATTATTACCAATGGAGACACTAATCTTGGAGTTAGTTATCATACCTCACTTGCATATGCTACATCTGGAAATAATCCTCTCCCATCAAATTTTAGTGCTTCATCGGTACAATTATTTGCAAGAATTTTTAATAGAATTTCAGGTTGTTTTAATACAACCCCTATTGATATTAAAGTTTACAATACACCAGAACTCAGCACCGAACCTATATTTTTAGATGCTTGTGACTCTGACCATGATGGATTTGCAAGCTTCAACTTAGAAACTGCTTTGCCCTTGGTGATAGGAGACTTAACAGGTTTAACTCCCTATTTTTATACGGCTAAAAGAGATCTAATAACCGTTCCAACTGACTATACGAATGCAACTATCAAAGAAGAAGTAATATATGTTCGCATCGAAGATGATGTTTCGGGTTGTTCTAATGAGCGATCCTTTGAAATTCATGCCAACCTATTATTATCACAGACAAATTTAATAGATATACCGTTTTGTGATGAAGATGAAGATGGCATGCACACCTTTAGTTTAGGCTCTATAAGTGAAAAAATTAAAAACATGTTGCTTGGTCTAACCATCACCTATTACGAAACTCAAGACAATCAGAATAATAATATCCCGATAACAACCCCTGAGTACAGCTTTACAGGACCTACATTAACTTTATTCATAGACATCGAAAGTAGCAGCTGTCTTGAACAAGCTGAGATTACTTTTAAACTGCTAGACGTAGTACAATTCAACAACATTCAAAGTCAAAGAATTTGCGATACGGACGACGACGGTTTTACGGCTTTAAACCTCAATAACTTTGATGCTGAGGTAACAGGGAATCAATCTGGATTTCAAGTGCGTTATTTTAAATCCCTTTCAAATGCTGAAATTAATTTTGAAGCACTCCCTAATGGCTATGTAAATGAATCGAATCCACAAACCTTATATGTGAGAGTTACAGAAAACTCAACGGCTTGTACGGATATTAGTTCTTTTCAAGTAACAGTGCTTCCTGCACCTGCTATAAACTCACCTTCTACTATAGTAATTTGTGATGATGATGGGGACGGATTTTCAATTATCAATTTAGAAAATTTGATTCCTTCTTTAACAAGTACACCAAGTAAAGTTGATTTTTATTTTTTCGAAACACTTAATGAAGCGAATCAAGGCAATAACGACACTGACTCCATAGACAACACAACCGCTTTTAATGCCCAAACCCAAACACTCTACATTCGTGCAGAAGAAAATTTAACGACCTTTAGGTGCCCCGTAATTATTCCTCTCAACGTCATCGTGAATACGTTGCCAATTATACCTACAATTAAAGATTACAATGTGTGTGTAGACAGTTCTACCAATCCTAGTTTCTTAATGAACACAAAAGATAATGAAATTCTAAACGGGCAAAATGGTAAAGAAGTTTTCTATTTTAAAGATGCTAATTTCACACAATTAATTAATAAAAATCAACCCTATACGAACGGGAGTCTCTTTCCACAGACAGTTTTTATAAAAGTTGACAATACAACAGATTCCAATTGCTTTAAAACCTCTTCTTTTGAAATTAACATCGTGCCTTTTCCTGTTTATAATGATGCTGCTTATATTGATATTGTTGAATGTGACACTAATGAAATAGATGGGAAAATAGACATTGATCTCAATACTATCGTCAATACCTTGACACAAGGCATTAGCCCTGCTCCGAAGATTTCATTTTTTACAACCTTAGAAAATGCCGAAAACAATCCAGAAGAGTCGCTTCCCTTAATTTATAAAAATACCTCCAACCCACAAATACTTTTTATTCGAATTGAAAACAGTAGTAATGGATGCTATGTGACAGATAGTTTTGGAATTAATGTCTTATCAACTCCTAAAGTTGATAAGACTAATATTATAACACAATGCGATACGGATTATGATGGACTCACTGTTTTTAATATTGAAGATTTTGAAGTTGGAATTTTTGATGTCCGAAAGAATTTTCTCATCCCAACTTATTTTGACAGCTTACAAGCACTTGAAAATGGATTTCCTAAAATCCAAGACCCAACTGCATTCCCAACAACCTCTAATCCGCAAACAATTTATGTTAAAGTATTAAATACAGCAACGGAATGCTTTACTACAGCCTCTCTCACACTGACTGCAATTTTACCCCCAGATATTAATCCTATTCTCGAATATTTGATTTGTGACACGGAGACTAATACGTTTGATTTAACAGAAATAAACAACTCCCTAACTACAGAACCAGATATTTCATTTTATTATTTTGATTCCTTAACGAATGCTCAAAACGATGAAAATTCCATTACAATTTTCAACTATCAATCTATTAGTACTCCTATTTTTGTAAGAATTAAAAATGACATAACAGGATGTTATTATATTCATGATTTTAATTTGGTTATCAAGCCACTTACAATCGCCAATCAACCTCCAAATTTAGAAAAATGCGATGATAATTTAGATGGGGAATTAGAGTTTGATTTATCACCGCAAACTCCCTTAATTTTAGGAACTCAAAATCCGTCTAATTTCGAGGTATACTATTACAAAGATAGGGCCGATGCTGAACAGGACAACAACCGTTTAAACGAACTACACAACGTTACAAATTTTGAAACCATTCTTGTTGCACGAATCATTAACAAATTAACAAACTGCGCAAACTACACGTCGTTTACTATAACCTTAAACCCATTACCAATAGTTGACATTCCTCAGCAAGTGATTTGCTTGGATGATCTACCGCTTGTTGTGAGTGCTGACACATTTAACAATGGTGATACCTACCTTTGGTCTACTGGACAAACTACTCCCGAAATTATTATTGAGACCATTGGCGATTACTCTGTAACTATCACCACACCAAAAGGTTGTGTGAACAGCTCTAATTTTGAAGTGATTCTTTCCGAGGCAGCCACTATTGAATTTACAGAAGTATTAAATTTCGCCGATCCCAATTCCATTACAATTACTATTGAGGATGGTATCGGCGATTATCAGTATCAATTAGATAATGGTCCCTTGCAAGTTTCAAACTTTTTCAACTATGTGACTTTAGGATACCATACCGTCACAGTGGTAGATTTAAATGGCTGCCGTGAAAGAACCAAAGAAGTGCTTGTCATAAATGCGCAAAAGTTTTTCACTCCAAACAATGACTCCTATTTTGACACTTGGAATATCGTAGGAATCGAAACACTTCCTGGATCTGTCATTTATGTATTTGATCGTTATGGGAAACTTCTTGTAAATTTAAATCATGATTCAGGAGGTTGGGATGGGACTCATGGAGGCTATGAAATGCCCTCAAATGATTATTGGTTTTTAGCAAAAATAAAAACACCAACCGAACAATTTGAATACAAAGGCCATTTTACTCTAAAACGATAATTTTAAAGTACTCAAAAATTGATATCTTTGTGTAGCTTATAATTTCATGAAACATAAACTAAACATAACTATTTTCAGTATCAGTGTTTTGTTGTTTAATCTATTACCAGCTCAAGACATCTCGTTGTTCAACCAATTAAATGGACGCTTGGATTATACCGCCATTGGCAACACTCTTAATACGTCTGAAAACAACAGCTCTGTAAACTGTGTCATTAACACATCGTCTTCAGCAACCTTGAATTTATCCACCACACAAACCATTGAAGCAGCTTATATGTATTGGGCGGGCTCAGGATCCGGTGATTTTAATGTAACCCTAAACACCAGCGAAATTACACCTTCTCGAACCTTCGCCTACACATTGGATACTGAACGGCAATTTTTTGCAGCATTTGCAGATGTAACTACCTTAATTCAAAACGAAGGAAACGGCTTATATAACCTTAGTAATTTAGAACAAATAAACCTCTCGTCAGCCTATTGCTCCACAGGAACTAATTTTGCTGGTTGGGCCATAACCATTATTTATTCAGACCCTGCGCTCCCCCTCAATCAATTAAACATCTATGATGGCTTGGAAAGTGTACCTGATAATATCACCATTCAATTGGACAACCTTAATGTCATGGATACTAATGGTGCTAAAATCGGTTTTATAGCATGGGAAGGCGATGCCGGTTTGGCAGTAGATGAAGTATTAAAAATGAATGGCATAACGCTTAGCAATCCGCCTTTTAATCCTGCAAATAACGCCTTTAATGGTACCAATAGTTTCACGAACGACTCCAATTTATACAATATGGACATCGACGTTTACCCCATAGAAAACACCATTAATGTGGGGGATTCCTCTGCAATCATACAATTAACTTCTGGGCAGGATTTAGTAATGGTGAACAATATAATTACCGTATTAAACAGTCAACTACCCGATGCTACTGTAGCTATTGACACTGTTGACCAACGTTGCAATTCTCGTGAATTAACTGTAGAATACACTGTAGAAAACCTGAATTCTACACAATTGCTTCCAGAAAACACCCCCATTGCATTTTATGTAAACACCATATTAGTGGCACAATCGCATACCCTGAACGATATTCCCATGAATGGTAGTGAATCAAATATGCTTAGTTTCAACGTGGATCCCTCGCTTTTAAATACAATAAACCTTACAATTGTGGTAGATGATAATGGCACGGGAAATGGAATAATCACTGAAATTAGTGAAACAAACAATACGACAAACACCTCTATTGAATTTTTAGAATCTCCTGATCCAACACCTTTAACTCCTTTAATCAGTTGTAATTTTGGAAACAATGAAGCCATTTTTAATTTACGAATTGCTTTAAATCAAATAGCTCCATCTTTCGATTTAGAAACCGCTGTTTTTTATCAATCCTTAGAGAATTTAATTGATGACCTTGGTGTGTTGATAAATCCCTCACAATACATCAATTCGAATGGCGTTGAGACAATCTATTTCAGATTAGATGCAGACCCCTGCTATGAAGTTTTTTCAGTGAACTTAGAGGTAAACGAATGTGACCCTACCATCCCTCAGGGTTTTTCACCCAACGGAGATGGCTATAATGATTGGTTTAATGTTGAGGGGCTCTATGATGTGTTTTTACAACACGAACTCTTAATATTTAACCGGTTAGGAGCCCTCATTTTTAAGGGAAATAATGATCATAAATGGGATGGAAAAGCCAATTACGGACCACTTAAAGGCGAGAATATTTTACCTGTTGGAACCTATTTTTATGTACTTCATTTGAATATTGAAAATGCAAAACCCAGATCTGGTTGGGTTTACATGAATTATTAATCTGTTTTAAAAAAATATTTTCAGTCTCTCTTTGCTCTAGCAATTACTTTGCATTAGCTTTGCATCTATGCAATTTAAGCTTACATCTGATTTCAAACCCACTGGTGATCAACCTGCCGCAATAAAACAACTTGTTGCTGGAGTTGAATCCAACGAAAAATACCAAACACTTTTAGGAGTGACAGGCTCTGGAAAAACATTTACCGTCGCCAATATTATTCAGGAAGTACAGCGTCCCACTCTCGTTTTAGCGCATAATAAAACACTTGCGGCACAATTGTACTCAGAATTCAAACAGTTTTTTCCTGAAAATGCCGTTGAATATTTTGTATCCTATTATGATTATTACCAGCCAGAAGCATACATTCCTGTTTCAGGGACTTATATAGAAAAAGATTTATCCATTAACGAAGAAATTGAAAAGTTGCGTTTAAGCACTACTTCATCCTTATTATCGGGACGAAGGGATGTCATTGTCATTGCTTCAGTGTCGTGTTTATATGGCATTGGAAATCCTGCAGAGTTTCAGAAAAATGTCATCAGCTTAAAAGCAAATGAAGTCATTTCTAGAACTGCCTTATTACATAAACTCGTTCAAAGTTTATATTCAAGAACGGAAAGTGAATTTAACCATGGAAACTTTAGAATTAAAGGCGATACCGTGGATGTGTTTCCAAGTTATGCCGATCATGGGTTTAGAATTCACTTTTTTGGAGATGAAATTGAGGCTATTGAAGCCTTTGACGTCAACAACAATAAAGTCATTGAAGTCTATGAAAGCATCACTATATATCCTGCAAATATGTTTGTCACCTCTCCAGATATTTTACAAAATGCGATCAAAGACATTCAAGATGATTTAGTGATACAACACGATTATTTCAAAGAAATCGGAAAACATCTCGAAGCCAAACGTTTAAAAGAACGTACCGAATTTGATTTGGAAATGATTCGAGAATTGGGCTATTGTTCAGGAATTGAAAATTATTCACGCTATTTAGATGGCCGTGCTCCGGGCACACGTCCTTTTTGTTTATTAGATTATTTCCCGAGTGATTCATTGATGGTCATTGATGAAAGTCACGTCACCATTTCACAAGTACACGCCATGTATGGTGGAGATCGCAGTCGTAAAGAAAACTTAGTAGAATACGGATTTCGTTTGCCCGCCGCGATGGACAATCGACCTTTGAAATTTGAAGAGTTTGAAAGTCTTCAAAACCAAGTATTATATGTTAGTGCCACACCAGCGGATTATGAATTAGAAAAATCAGATGGGGTTGTCGTCGAACAAGTCATTCGACCCACAGGGTTATTAGACCCTATTATTGAAGTGCGTCCGAGTCTGAATCAAATTGACGATTTGATTGAAGAAATCCAACAACGTGTCGAAAAAGACGAACGAACTTTGGTCACTACGCTTACCAAACGGATGGCGGAAGAGTTGACCAAATACCTAGCACGTATTCAAATACGCTGCCGTTATATCCACAGTGATGTGGACACCTTGGAACGGGTTGAAATTATGCAAGATTTACGTAAAGGAATCTTTGATGTGCTTGTGGGAGTAAACTTGTTAAGAGAAGGTCTGGACCTTCCTGAAGTCTCTTTAGTAGTGATTTTAGACGCCGATAAAGAAGGCTTTTTGCGTTCGGCACGCTCATTGACCCAAACTGTTGGTCGAGCCGCTAGACACCTCAACGGACGTGCCATCATGTATGCCGATAAAATTACTAAGAGCATGCAAAAAACCATTGATGAAACGGACTACCGTCGCGAAAAACAAATTGCCTACAATACCAAACACAACCTTGTACCAACAGCACTCAATAAAAGCTTGAATAATGCACTGACTAAAAATTCGGTGAGTAGTTATTATTACGAACAAGAAGCTCTCAAAGCGGCTGAGCCAGAGAATGCATACTTGGCAGCACCAGAATTAGAGCAAAAAATTAGAGATACTCGAAAGCTTATGGAGTCGGCAGCAAAAGATTTGGATTTCTTACATGCTGCACAGTTTCGAGATCAGATTAAAGACTACCAAAAAAAGTTGGAGGCTTTGAAGGTTTAGACGATTTCTAAGAATTACAGTTTTATTTTCAGTTACGTATGTAGACTCTGCAATGGGTAACATTTCTTGTTAGAAGCGAAAAAAGGTTAAGGGAAAATAAATTTAATAATTTATTTAGCCACAATTAAATTATTTTTACTATGTTTAATCATGACTTAGATCTCAAATCTGATTCTTCATTTTAACCAATACAACTTTTTAGTAAGATATTAGAGTAATTTGAGTGAGTGTATGCGTTTTAAAAAAAACGAATTGAGCAGCATATTACTTATAGCAATTAACTATAAACTTAGTTTATTAATGCTAAAACAGGTGAGATGAAAAAATATATAAATGAATTTTATAAAGCAGAACTTTTCACAATACATGCTAATTTGGGATGTATTGTGGAACAAAAAACGATATAAGACACACACACCTAAAGGTGTGTATAAATATGTTACCTAAAGCAGTCAAAAAAGGATTGAAAATCCGTCAAAAAGAAGTGGAGGTTGTGAATATTAAAGAGTCACTAAAAAATAGAGTAAATTGATTATGAACATCAATAATTCAATAGAATAATTTAACCTTAAAAGTTTACAACAACTTTTAAAATAAAGAAAATGAAAAATATATTTAAAACACTTTTAAGTTTATCAATAGTTACAGGGGTTTTATTTTCATGTGAAAATGAAAAAGTAAAAATCAAGGAAGAAAATAGCTTTTCCCAAACTTTATCACTGGAGGAGCTCCAGGAAGACATAAGAATGGAAGAATATTTAAGCTCAAATACAGAACTATTACATGGAATAACTGACATCAATAGAGTTCAAAAATTATCTTCAAAAGAAAATTTGAGCACGATTGAACTTGAACAGTTAAGTATATCATTAGGCTTTGATTCTTTTAAGAGTTATAATATCTATTATAAAAATCAAACGACTTTGTTAAAAAATCTAGAAAAAGATTATGGCTTAACAAATTATACTGCAACGGAAATAAATAATGTCCTGTTTTATGAAAACTTGAATTACGCATCAAGAGGAGGAGGGGCTTGTGAAGGTAGCTGTTGGAGAAGTTTTAAAAATTGTATGGGACTTACAACTACTGCTGCATTAACTGCACACGCTGGATGTATCGCATTAGATCCAACAATTATTGCTGGTATTGCATGTCATGGCATTGCATTAGCAGCACAATATTTTGCTCAAGATGAATGTTCAAATCAAGCATCAAAATGCTTTAGGAAATGTAGTGATACAAGACATGATAATTAATATATTATGAAAAACTCTAACAATAAATTAATTAAGGTAATTCCTTTGTTTTTAATATTAATTTTTCTGACTATTAATTTTTTGTCAGCAGAAGAAATAAATCCATATATAAACTATTCTTTTTTAGCAATAACATTTATTATTTCAATAAGTATAATTATTTATAACCAAGGAAAAGATGATAATTCTAAACAAAAGATGAAAAAACAATTAAAGATTTTTTCTATAGCAATCTTAATATCAATATTTATGAGTTTTTTATTTATTTTAAGCAATCATAACTAGTTCCCACAATTTAATTATTTTTACTAAATTTATCACAGACTTAGGACTCAAATCTGATTCTTCATTTTTATCTATTGATGAAACTGACTACCGTCGCGAAAAACAAATTGCCTACAATACCAAACACAACCTTGTACCAACAGCACTCAATAAAAGCTTGAACAATGCACTGACTAAAAATTCGGTGAGTAGTTATTATTACGAACAAGAAGCTCTCAAAGCGGCTGAGCCAGAGAATGCATACTTGGCAGCACCAGAATTAGAACAAAAAATTAGAGATACTCGAAAGCTTATGGAGTCGGCAGCAAAAGATTTGGATTTCTTACATGCTGCACAGTTTCGAGATCAGATTAAAGACTACCAAAAAAAGTTGGAGGCTTTGAAAGTGTGAAAAAGTAAAACGAAAATAAACACAGTTATTCTTTTCTTTTTTAATATTTTTATAGAACTGGAGTAAATAATTTATTTATAGGTTATTAAACATCCATAACTAAATCTTTATACCCAAGGGGAATGTTTAAATGGATGTACCATACTTGCACTGAGCGCAGTCGAAGTGTGTCCGTTAAAAATCAATAAACACACACACATGAAAAAAGCATTGGTAATTTCTGGAGGAGGAAGCAAAGGAGCATTTGCAGGCGGAGTTGCGCAATACTTAATGAAAAACGAAGGCAAAGAATACGATTTATTTTTGGGCACTTCTACAGGGAGTTTAATGGTTTCTCATTTAGCCTTAGGCATGATAGATGAACTAAAAGAACTCTACACAAATGTGAATCAGAAAAGCATTTTTAGTAACAACCCTTTTAAAATCAAAAAAGTTGATGGAGAAAAAGTGATAAGTATTCGGCATTTAAACACACTTTGGAATTTTTTAAACGGAAGAAAAACGTTTGGTGAAAGCAAAAATTTAAGACGTCTAATTAAGAAGAATATTACCAAAGAAATGTACGCTAAAATTAGAGCAGAAAACAAAGAAGTGGTCGTTACAGTCTCAAATTTAACAGCAAATAGAGTTGAATATAAATCAATTCAAGAATGTACTTATGATGATTTTTGCGATTGGATTTGGGGTTCCTGCAACTATATTCCATTTATGAGTTTGTTAGAAAAAAATCATTATCAATATGCCGATGGTGGTTTTGGTTCTTTAGTCCCGATTAGAGAAGCTATTTTACGTGGCGCCACAGAAATAGATGCCATTATTTTAGAAACAGAAGTGACTCAATTCAATAAGCTACCTGCTAAAAATCCGTTTTCTTTACTATTTGATGTCTTTGATTTTATGCTAACACACGTTGAAAGACATAATATTACGATTGGCAAACTAGCCGCCAATAATAAAAATGTAAAACTTAACTTATATTACACACCAACCGTTTTAACCACCAATTCTTTAGTTTTTGATAAAGAATTGATGCGTAAATGGTGGAGATCTGGTTTTAAATATGCGAAGTCTAAGCAAGAAGAAATTATGAGCGAATTTAGACCCGATGTATTAACGGATAAAGAAATAGAGGGAAATTTATAAAATTATTTTTAACACAGATGGTACGCATAATTATTTCTTTTAAATAATAGGTGAACAAAAAAAGTAGCCCTAAGGCTACTTTAATACTGTATATGGTTTGAATATTAATTTATGCTAAAACAGCTTGTACTTTATCAGCAGCTTCTTGAAATTCAACAGCACTTTGAACATCCAGTCCAGAGTTGTCAATTAATTTTTTAGCAATGTCAGCATTCGTTCCTTGTAAACGTACAATGATTGGTACATTGATCGTTCCCATGTTCTTGTAAGCATCAATCACTCCTTGAGCTACGCGGTCACAACGTACAATTCCGCCAAAAATATTGATCAAAATTGCTTTTACCTCTGGATCTTTTAAGATAATCTGAAAGGCTGCTTCAACACGAGCAGCATCAGCAGTTCCTCCAACATCTAAAAAGTTAGCTGGTTCACCACCTGCTTGTTTAATTAAATCCATCGTTGCCATTGCCAAACCTGCTCCGTTCACCATACAGCCAACGTTGCCTTCTAAATCTACATAATTAAGACCTAAAGCACCAGCTTCCACTTCGATAGGGTTTTCTTCACGAATATCTCTTAATTCTAAATAATCTTTGTGTCTGAATAAGGCATTATCATCAATCGTTACTTTCGCATCGACAGCTAATATTTTATTGTCACTTGTTTTTAATACGGGGTTGATTTCAAATAAAGATGCATCTGATTTGTCATAGGCCGTATAAAGGGCCGTTACAAATTTAGTCATGTCCTTGAAAGCAGCACCTGATAGTCCAAGATTGAAAGCCACACGACGCGCCTGGAAAGGTAACATTCCCGTAGCTGGATCAATTTCTTCTGTAAAAATTAAATGCGGTGTTTCTTCAGCAACCGTTTCGATATCCATTCCACCTTCAGTAGAATACATAATCATATTTCTTCCTGTGGTTCTGTTTAAAAGCACAGAAACATAAAATTCACTCGTTTCCGTCTCACCGGGATAATACACATCTTCAGCTACCAATACTTGGTGAACTTTTTTGCCTTCGGCAGATGTTTGAGGCGTGACTAATTGCATACCGATAATTTGATCTGCAATCGATTCTACTTCTCCTAGATTTTTAGCAAGTTTGACTCCGCCTCCTTTACCACGACCACCTGCATGTACTTGTGCTTTTAGGACGTGCCAGCCTGTACCGGTTTCTTCGGTCAGTTTTTTGGCCGCTGCAACCGCTTCTTGAGGCGTATTTACCACGATTCCCTTTTGTATTTTAACGCCAAAAGTGCTTAATATTTTTTTTCCTTGGTATTCGTGTAAGTTCATCTTTGAATAGATTTATTTTTTATTTCCTTTTAGGAAGATATCTTTAAAACTTTAGAGCCCAAAAGTAATTAACCTTATGCGGTTTACCAATAATTTTTATAATTGATTTTGAGATAATTCGTTTTTTTTAGCCATCTAATATTTCAACCCTTTTATGACAGAGAATGCTTTGTCAACTAAATGGTCTTCAACGAGGATGGTAAACTCATTTGTCGTAGAAATGACTTCATATAAAGTAACATTGTCCCAAGCCAACCGCTTAAATATCTGATAGTACAAACCAACTATTTTAGAATTTCCTTCCGGTAAGTTAATGCTAATGGCCGATAAATTATCTTGCAAACCAATGAGTGTTTCATTTTTAAAGACCTTAAATATGCTTTCTTTTTCTGAAGTGGAACTCATAATATTACTCTCAAAAATTCCACGGGTGAACGCATAAAATAGTTGATGATTTGTATTGATTCTTTCTAAAACTTTTGAATGACTGTTGATCAATGTCTTGGAATTTTGAAACGTAAAATCGCTTAAATTGGAGCGCACTGTAATATCCCCCAAATTTTTAAATACATTTTTTAAACGTACCGCATTTTCAATATGAATGGGCGAATCGTAGCGTCTCAATGCCATCATTATGGCACCATCTTTCACAGGTTTGCGTAACATCTCAGAAATAGTGCTGTTTAAATCTTTGGCTAAGGCTGAGAAATTTATGATCTCACGCGACAATGCTTCTTCCAAAAAAGGTCTGGACACTAAAATCTCTTGTACACAGGAAGCTATTGTTTTCAATTTGTTTATTATTTAACATTATGTGTAAAAATAGTATTATTTTTTTATTTTTATGGTACATCTAAGGAATATATTTAGTTTTGACGATTCAAATACACTATATAAAAATTTAGAAACAATGAATCAAGACACTTTATTAAAGATTGCAGAAGACTATGGAAGTCCCGTTTACGTGTATGACGCACATAAAATAGAAACCCAATACAAACGGTTAACAGCAGCTTTTAGTAAAGTCAAGCATCTAAAAGTTAATTATGCCGCCAAAGCATTGACCAATATTTCAGTTCTTAAATTTATCAACCACCTGGGTGCTGGATTGGACACGGTGTCTATTCAGGAAGTACAATTAGGGTTGCATGCGGGTTTTCAGCCTGAAAATATCATTTATACTCCGAACGGCGTATCCTTAGAAGAGATTGAAAAAGTGGCTAAATTAGGGGCTCAAATTAATATTGACAACCTTTCTATATTAGAACAATTTGGCACAAAACACCCAAGTGTACCAGTATGTATTCGAATAAATCCACATATTATGGCGGGTGGCAATACCAACATTTCTGTTGGACATATTGATTCAAAATTCGGAATTTCTATTCATCAGACTCCCTTATTATTGCGTATTGTTGAAAATACAAAAATGACCATTAATGGGATTCACATGCACACCGGAAGTGACATCTTAGATATCGATGTATTTATTCAGGCTAGTGAAATTTTGTTTGACGTTGCCAGACAGTTTGATGGTCTTGAATTTATTGATTTTGGATCTGGGTTTAAAGTTCCATATAAGGAAAATGACATCGAAACCAATATTGAGGAGTTGGGTGAAAAATTAACCGAACGTTTTCATACCTTTTGCAAAAACTACGGGAAAGATTTGACTTTAGCTTTTGAACCAGGGAAATTTCTTGTGAGTGAATCTGGATACTTCTTAGCGAAAGTAAATGCCATCAAACAAACAACCTCAACCGTTTTTGCACAAATAGATTCTGGATTCAACCATCTCATTCGTCCGATGCTATATGGCGCTCAGCAGGATATTATAAATATTTCAAATCCTGACGGCAAACAACGGTTCTATTCTGTGGTAGGCTATATTTGTGAAACCGATACTTTTGCCAATAACCGACGCATCAATGAAATTACTGAAGGCGATGTTTTAGCATTTAAAAATGCAGGCGCCTATTGTTTTATGATGGCGAGTAATTACAATTCGCGTTACCGTCCAGCCGAAGTTTTATGGTATAAAGAGACGGCACATCTGATCCGAAAACGTGAAGTATTTGAAGACTTAACTAAGAATCAATTTTTGATAGACTTCTAGATATGAGTGATTTATAAAATAAATAAAATCTTAATAAACTATTAAAAACCGTGCATAAGTAAAATATAATAGTACATTTGTAGTCTAAAAATCATACAAGTGAAAAACGGTACAGTAAAGTTCTTCAATGCATCCAAAGGATTTGGGTTCATTACAGAAGATGATTCAAACACAGAGTACTTCGTACACGTAACTGGAATAATCGATGAGATTAACGAAGGGGACGCAGTTGAGTTTGAATTAAAAGAAGGTAAAAAAGGTATGAATGCAGTAAACGTTAGAATTCTCTAATTTTTTACATTTACATTATTTTTTTACAAAAAGCCTGTCCAGTCGGACAGGCTTTTTTGATTCTATTCAGTGCCGTCTACATACGCCTGAAGGTATGAAAATGACGGCGTGAGTTGCCTGTTTTGTGTCATTCTAGAACGTTCTAAAACCCCATAAGCATCGTCATTAAAAAAGGATGGGATGATGTCTTTTACAAAAGTTGCCCCAAACCCTTCACTGGCATCTTTTGGTAGTTCACAAGGTAAATTATCCACTGCCATCACTGCAATTGCATTCGGGTTTTTAAAATCGACTTCTGTTTCTGTTTGAGGGTCATAGCCGTAAATTGGGCTATCAATGGTAGATGGTCTGATGGTACAAGCCACAGGCCCATCAATATCACAACTGATATCCGCCACAACTTTTAATTTAAAGGATTTCGCTTTTGCTTGTTCACGTGTGAAAAATACGGGTGCCCCTTTTCCGTAAAAATGACCCGCTACAAATAGATCAGCTACTAATGTAAATCGATCAAAGGTAGAACGATATGCTTCTGGATGTATAAATAAATCAGGTTTCCCTAACTGTTGTCCATCCACACGTTCGCAGTAATCCAATACATCTAACTGTACATACACTGCTTCATTATAATCTTTGTTTAAAAAGTTGTCAACCGACACTTTTTTAATTTTTAAATGGTCTAAAATTTCTTTAGCCCCCTGCCCTACACGTCCCGTGCCGGTCAAAATGATTTTTATATTTGGCAGTGTAATTTGATCCAATTGTGCGTTCAGTGCAGTGCGTCCATTAAGTGTAGACGCTTTAGGTAATTCAAATGTATTTTGCTTCAATCCTAAGGTTCGCATGCCATTATATGCTCCGACAACACCAGCATAGTATCCAAACCCAATCAGTCGATGCATCTTTTCACTCACCAAGGTTTCGTGATCATAAAGCGTTATATTTTTATCTAAAATGGCACGAAGTAAATCTCGATTGTAAGGTTGTTTTTTGATGGTATGGCTAAAAAAGAAATAACTTTTGTTTGGGATAAGCACCTCAATGGGTACTTCTTTAACGCCTATCATTACATCAGCCGTGCTAATATCCTCTACGACTTCTAAACCTGCTTTGGTGTAAGTAGCATCTGAAAAAACACGAATGGGTGACGTTTCAACCACTAATTCTGCCGATGGAAAATTTGAAAGTAACTTTTGACAGGACGTTGGATCTAAAACTACCCGTCTGTCTGGGGGATATTTTCGTTCTTGAATGATGGCAAATTTCATAGGCAAATAAAAAAATATTAAAAGATTTTTCACGAAAGTAAAAGGATTTGAGCGGTTGCACAAGTTTTTTTGTAACTTTGCCGTCTCTCTTTTAAGAGAAATTATAGTATTGGGGTCGACTGGTATTGACAGCGAGATCTACTAAACTGTAAGCACGTCGTGTGATGATATTGATACACGTAAAAGGCCATATCATCATTTAAACGGCGAGAATAACTACGCTTTAGCTGCTTAATCCGAATTATAGTAGGATGAGCCTAGTCCCGCAAGGCGGGAAAGCTAAATGTCTCCTGAAAGCCTTGGTTCACGGCGTTCAATTTTGA
>Ga0209199_1000497_pt1 | contig 55904 bp, 49 predicted proteins | sample COGITO_mtgs_1105_7_FD_184805 | JGI IMG/M metagenome (GOLD analysis project Ga0209199, IMG submission 184805) | Pelagic marine microbial communities from North Sea - COGITO_mtgs_110523 (SPAdes) (version 2) | ecosystem: Environmental > Aquatic > Marine > Epipelagic ... | reverse complement strand
CATTCATTTGCTTTTCTGTTAAATTTATTAAGCATTTTTTTTGCATCCATCATGTTTTATTTATAAAATTATCTAAAGAAACTTTAGTTGAAATTTCTACTTCTTTTTAAGTTTTTTCTTTGAAACGGTTCGAATTCTGGAAATTGAGTGTATATATTATTAAGCTTAAGAGCATTGAATTCTATAACAACCGAATTAGTTATAGATTCAACTGTAAGTGAAGCTGGCTCATCATTGTAAATTGCCATAAAATCACTAATCCACCAATCTATGGTTGCAAATTGCAATGTATGCTCCTTACCTTCTTAGTCAATACAAAACGAACGAAGACTTCCATTGATAACAAAAAAAGTCTTTTTCACAGCTTGACCTTGTCGAATTAAAATTTCTCCTTTAGATACCTTTTTCTCTTTAGCTATAGAAAAGATATATTCCTCGGCTTCAGAGGAGAGATTAATTGAACTTCTAATTTTATTGATCAAGAACCGCATGTGTTATTTTGTAACTATTTTAAACATTTAGGTAAATATAATCGTTTAAAAACATTACCATTTTTTAAAATAAGACTAACCAAATTATGAGTATATATCAATTCTCATGGAGAAAGACTTAAGTTCTATATTTCCAATGAGTTATCTACTATAAACCTCACTTTTAAAAGAGGGTTTTTTTATTTCCCCTAAAACCTATTCGTATATTTGTTGTTTAAATTCTCAAAAGTCTCTCCTTCGATAAAATCTATATTGGATATATGTCCAACCTTATTCAACAATTTAAATCTCATAATCAGTTAGCAACAAAAGAATACACCATTAGATACCGCCTATGGGAAGTGATTCATGTGGAAGTTTTTCAAACCAAAAAAACAGGCAGTTAACAGGGAACGCTAACAAAATTCGACTAATTATTGCCTTAAAACTCAAAATAGTCTAAGGATTTTATCCTTTTTTATAAAAACATTTATCCAACAAATTAATATAGTGAATAATAGGTGATTCTGATTAGACTTCAAAATACTTATTATCAGTCTTTTACATCTGTTTGAGTTTTTTGTTTAACTTTTCTTAAAAACTATCTAATATTAATTTAAAATTTAATTTTAGTGTTTGAAATTAATTTTTAGATTTGCAACATCAATTCTACACAAATGAATTGGTTTATGGTTAGAAGTCCTCGAGCTCTGTTCGAGGGCTTTTTTTATTCCCTATCTTTACGAGGTATGAAAAGAATCCTATTATTACTCCTGTTTTGTGGTCAATATAGCTGGGCACAAATCGATAGCTTAGCGGTGATTCAATTAGAAGAAGTTGAGTTAAAATCCATTCAACTAACAACACCAATCGAACAATTTCCAGCGGCTATTTACAAGAAAGAAATTTCAGCCTTATGGCAGGGATCACAAAGTTCACTACAAGAATACATAGAAGATTTACCCGGTTTAATAAGTTTTAATCGATCTAACTATGCGCAAGATTTACGTATCTCTATACGTGGTTTTGGGTCACGAGCAGCCTTTGGCATTAGGGGCATCAAATTAATTGTTGACGGGATTCCAGAAACCACTCCAGACGGGCAGGGGCAATTAGACAATCTCCCTTTAGGGATTTTATCCTCTATTGAAATACTAAGAGGTCCTAGTGCCGTGCGCTATGGCAATGCAGCTGGTGGAGTGCTCGCAATTAACACCCTCGAGGGGGTAGAGGAAGATTTTCATCAAATTGGACTTAGAATAGGGAGTTATGGCGCACAACAAGCACAATACACTGCTGGTTTAAAAAAAGATAAAACAACGGCTATTTTCCACCTTAATCATGCTAAAGCAAAAGGCTATCGTGATAATAGCCAATTTGAAAACAATATGTTTAATGCGAAAGTTAGGCATCACTTCTCTCCTACTCTCCATGCAATGCTTCAATTTAATGCGACAAAAAGTCCCTATGCACAAGATGCTGGAGGGCAAACAATTGAAGAATTCAACAACAACAGACGCAGTGCAAGAGATCGCAACCTACAATACAAAACTGGAGAAAAAATAGCGCATTATAAAAGCGGAGCAACCATTTCTTATCAAAAAGGAAAGATCGAAGGCGCGCTGTATGGCTTTATCGCCAAACGCAACTTTGAAGGAAAACTCCCCTTTGCTAATGGTGGATGGGTTGATTTAAACAGAAGAAATACTGGTCAAGGTGGTAGTTTTAGTTTTTCTAACAAAGAGCAAAAGTTAGGCTTTAAAACACAATTGAGCTATGATATTGCTACTCAGGGAGATCTTAGGAAACGTTTTGTCAATAGTGAGGGCGTAAAAGGGGAATTAACCTTAGATCAAAAAGAAAGCTTTAATAGCTTTGGCGTAGCCTTAATACAACATTTAACCTATGGACCCATGGTATTTAATGGGGGGCTTCGATGGGATGCAAATGAACTAAAGGTAGACGATTACTTTCTTAATGATGGGAACGATACAGCAGCTAGAACCTTAAATGCATGGAGCCCCCAAGCGGGAATAACCTATACTTTTTTTCCAGGTTTATCTGGTTTTGGAAATCTTTCTAAAAGCTATGAAACCCCTACTTTAAGTGAATTAAGCGCCAACCCAAATGGCAACGGTGGATTCAATCCTTTGATTGATATTCAAGTGGCCGAGAATCTTGAATGGGGTGTTCACTTTACAGCAAAAAAAACAAAAGGTAGTCTAGTCTATTTTAATATTAATACAACAAATGACTTAGTGGCTTATGAACTCGCCGATTCTCCGGGAAGGACTTTTTATCAAAATGCTGGAAGCACCAAAAGAGAAGGTATTGAACTCTTACTACAACACCAATTTAGTCAAAGATTGAGCGCTAATCTCACCTATAATTCCGCAAGTTTTACCTATAAAAATTTTGAGCAAAACGGAGAGAATTACGCTGGAAATAGACTCCCTGGAATCCCTAAAAACTTTGGCGTTTTACGCCTTACTTATCAATGGAAAAATGGTCCATTGATCAATTATTCAAAGACCTATAGAAGTGACTTATATGCTGACAACAACAACGCAACTCGTGTTGATTCATTTTACAGAGATGATATAAACCTTAGTATTCCTTTGAATAAAATCAATGATAAAACAGCCGTTTTTTTAGGTTGCAACAATCTGTTTAACAGCTTATATAGTGACAATATTCGCATTAACGCCTTTGGGGGGCGTTATTATGAAGCCGCTCCAGAACGAGAAATTTATGTAAACTTACAATGGCAATTCTAGAGTTGGATTTTTTTGCATCACCTCAACCACTTTATTTACTCGATCTAGGTATTCTGAAAGAAAATCGCTTTTATCTAGATTGTAGAAAATAGAGGCAAATGCCTCTGAAAGTTCTTCATTAAGTTCATCTGGATCAACCGCTGCACGCTCTAATCGTACCCAAATATTATCAAAATAACCTTTCACTGTTTTTAAACGATAGGCAAAAGAATCTTTTTCGATCAATGGCTGATTATTTTTATAACAACTAAGAGGAAGAAGAATGATCACTTACAATTTTCCAGACTGAATTGATCTTTCTAAACAGAAGTGTAAAATAGCCTGTAGGTTGATCTTTTTCTCTTTTAAGGGTATATTTCCCAATTAATTGAATGGTGTTTTCGTCCCACTGTTGGGTATGTAAAATATCAAAATGCAACTGCCCCATGCTATCTTTATCTGGATAGCCTTTTTTGTAATTTTCCAAGGTATTATGATAACCAAAGGTAGGACCGCTTTTCCCAACAAAAACTAAGGCAGGACTATTCCAATATCCTTTCATAAAGCTGTCGATATCCCCTTTATTCCAAAAATCTTCTTGGGCTTTCATTGTTTGTTGGATTGCTTTCTCTGCAATAGCATCAACCTTATATTGCGCTTTTATACTTCCGCTTAGAAGCAAAAAAATAGACAAATAAAAATATTTCTTTCTCATAGAACTTGCTTAACCGTTAGATAATCAAATTAAAGAATGTTGTTGAATCACTAGTACAAATTACTAAAACTTTGATTTTAAAGCAGATTCTGGAGTAGATGGCTGAAAAATTTTTATATTTAGATACTATATCTTGAAAACCTAACAAAAATGAAACACTACTACTATTTAAAATTATGCTCTATCGGTCTTTTTTCGCTCCTAATTATAGGTTGTCAAGATAAACCAGAAGAGAACAAATCCATAACCATTAGTGGAAACATTAAAGAAGACAGTCACTGGACTGCAGATAAGCATTATATTCTAGATAAGCAGGTCACTGTTGAAGCGGGAACAACACTTACCATTGATCCTGGGACAGTTATTAAGGCAAATCCGCAAGAAGCACCTAATGTCTCTATGCTTGTTGTCGCTCGAGGAGCAAAATTAATGGCTAGAGGAACCGCAGAAAAACCCATTATTTTCACTTCTGTAAATGACGATATAGACACTTCTAATGACGCAAAATCATCGCTTAGAAGTAATGATGTAGGTTTATGGGGTGGAGTAATTATCTTAGGGAATGCACCTGTCTCACTTTCTAATGGTGATGATGAAACCTTTTATGTAGGCCTTGAACCCAATAGCAAAAACAGTTACTATGGTGGAACTAACCCAGAAGATAATTCTGGGGTTTTAGAATATGTCTCTATTCGTCATGGAGGTGTTTTTATAGGAACTGGTAGCGAATCAAATGGTTTAACCTTATGCGGAGTTGGTGCTAAAACAATCATTAACCAAGTTGAAATATTTGCTAATCAAGACGACGGAATAGAATTGTTTGGCGGAACTGTAAATGTGGACAATCTAATCGTTCACGCCAGTGATGATGATGCCATAGACATCGATGAGGGATATGCTGGAAATATTTCAAATTTTTTAATCGAATTAGTGGACGCATCGGATAATGCTATTGAAATAAGTGGTGGACAATCCGAAGAAGCAGGTGCTTTTACTTTGAAAAATGGACTTATTGACGGAATGGGTTTAGCCTCTACCGCGATTTATTCAATTGATGAGAAAGCGAAAGGTATGATTTCAAACGTAAAAACAACTAATATGGGGGAATCGGTGACAAGTAATAATCAATCCAAAGGTGTTGTTATAAAAGAAACCGTTAATGAGACAAAGAATATAATGAATTTTGAGTGGACTCGCGCTAAGCAAAACTAATCCACTTTCTACGACTATAAAAAAGGGCCCTTTTTTATTCTTCTAAATTCATGGCCGAGAAATGGATTAATTCTCGATCATACAAATAAGTCAATTGTATGGGACGACAACACACCTCGCAATCTTCCACATAATGTTGTTCAGATTCTATTGATTCTAAGAACATTGAAATGGTTTCCCAGCAATATGGACATTGAAAATGATGTTCAAACATTAGTGTTCAAATTGCATTAATTCTTCTACAACTTCTTCCCATTGCTCCATAGCTTTTGCTAATTTTTCCTTTTTTTGGTTATATCCTTCAAAGAAATTAGGCAGCGCTATGGTCGCATCATAATTGATTTCTAATTCAACATCGATGGATTTGATTTCTTTTTCTAAATCAGCAATAGTACGTTCGATTTTAGATTGCTTATTCTGTAAGGATTTAATCTTCTTTTGAAGCTGATAATCATTTATGTTCGTCTCCTCTTTTTTCTTTTTAACATTTACAACACGTTCCAACTCTACTAAGGAGTCTAATTTTTTCTGTTCTAAATAGAATTGAATGTCTCCCAAATATTCTGTTAATTTGTGGTCTTTGAACTCTAGCACACGGTCACTTAGCCCTTGAAGAAAATCCCGGTCGTGGGATATTAATATTAAGGTCCCTTGGAACTTTTTTAAAGCCTCTTTTAAAACATTTTTAGACCGAATATCTAGGTGATTTGTAGGCTCATCCATTACTAAGACGTTAAATGGAGAGAGTAAAAGTTTGCAAAGGGCTAATCGATTTCTTTCTCCACCAGAGAGCACCTTAACTTTCTTTTCCACATCATCCCCCCTAAACATAAATGCCCCTAACATATCTCGAACTCTAGAACGGTTCTCGTCTGTAGCAGCATCTTCCATGGTTTGCAATAGACTTAAGGACCCATCGAGATATTCTGCTTGATTTTGAGCAAAATATCCCAACATTACATTATGTCCTAGTTCACAACTTCCTTGAAAGTCGATTTCATTGACAATGATTTTAGCTAAGGTGGATTTACCTTGTCCATTTTGTCCTACAAAAGCGGTTTTTGTCCCTCTTTCGATTTCGACGTCTACTTCTTGTAATACTTTTTTCTCGTCATAATTTTTAGAAACTTTCTCGACCTGCAAAACTACCTTTCCTGGTTGTTGTGCTACAGGAAACTTAAGTTTCATTGCAGCGTTATCTTCGGCATCAACCTCGATACGCTCTATTTTATCTAATTTTTTAATTAAAGATTGTGCCATAGAGGCTTTAGATGCTTTTGCCCTAAAACGCTCTATTAATTTTTCTGTTTGTTCTATTTCTTTGGCTTGATTTTTTTGAGCAGCTCTTTGCTGAGTCATAATCTCTTCCCGTAGCAATAGATAAGCAGAATAGGACTTTCTGTAATCATATATCCTCCCGGCAACAATTTCTATGGTTCTATTAGAAGTGTTATCTAAAAACATTTTATCGTGAGAAACAAGTACAACCGCGCCGCGATATTTTGTTAAAAAATCTTCTAACCAGATAATCGATTCAATATCGAGGTGATTCGTAGGCTCATCCAGCAGTAAAATATCATTGTCCTGCAATAATAATTTTGCTAGCTCGATACGCATTCTCCAACCTCCAGAAAAAGTATCTGTCTTCTTGTTAAAGTCGGCTGTTTGAAAGCCTAGTCCTTGTAGAATTCGTTCTGTCGTGCCTTGATAATTGTACCCGCCTATGAGTTCATAGCGTTCTGTGGCATCATTTAAAGCAATGATAAGATCGTTATAGGCAGACGATTCATAGTCTGTTCTTGTGACAAGCGCTTGGTTAATTTCTTCCATTTGCGCTTCTAATTGCTTGATTTCTTCAAAAGCTTGATAAGCCTCTTCAAGGACAGTTCTTCCTTTTTCAAAATCAATATCCTGACGCAGAAAGCCCAGTTGCACCTCTTTTTCTTTTGAGATCGAACCAGCGGTTGGTTCTTGATCTTTTGCAATCAAGTGTAAAAGAGTTGATTTTCCCGCACCATTTTTTCCTACAAGACCTACCCTATCGCCGGCTGCTAAGCGGAAAGAAACATCACTAAATAAAGTTTCACCGCCAAAAGAGACCGTCATATTTTGAACACTAAGCATACCTTAAATTTGTTACAAAAGTGAGAAAACAGACGGACATAGAATTATTTTCAGTCCTTTTTTTCAAAGCGATTTATGTTCACTTCTTTGGGCAAAGCTTCTTGGCCATTAATATGCTTAAATAACCAACTAGCCGCCGTTGGCGCTGTTAAAACTCCGCGGGATCCCATTCCATTGAACAAATGTAAATTCTTATATTTCTTGTGGGTTCCTAGCAAAGGACGGCGATCCTTTACAGTAGGACGAATATGGGTAATTTGCTTTTCAATGGTGTAAGGGACGTCGATCATTCGTTCAATTTTATCTTTTATCCATTTGGCACCTTCTGCTGTTATATTGAGGGATTTATCTTGTTGCTCAAAAGAGGCGCCAGCCCAGTATTTATCTCCCCCTAAGGGAGCAATAAAAATAGGTCCTTTTAAGATGGTCTCGAGCTTTAGCTCTGGCGCATCAATGATTAGAATTTGCCCTTTGGATCCCACCAGTGGAACATCTTTAAAATAAGGATTATTGATCATCGCATAACCCTCACAAAAAACAAGATGCTTTGCCTTAATCTCACCATAAGTCAAATATGAAGGAGTGATATTTAATTTTGAATACTCAAATGAAGAAGTCGTTAAGTGTGCGCTAATACAATTTTTATAGGCTTGAATTAAGGCAGTGGTATCTAGACGTCCACAGTGTTTTACTTTGGCGTAGCCTAAGGGTGCTTTAACACCCAAAATGGAATTGTTATAAATCTTAGGATCTAAATAACTAGAGAGACCAGAACGGTCAGAAGCTACCATCCATTGATTGTGTTCTGCTGTCTGAGCAAACAATTTTATGATGGGGTGAGGAAAGATGAATTGTTTTGACAATCGTTCTTCTATCGCGCTATAAAAGGGCAAGGCAGCTGTGTGAAGTGCTTCCCCTTGCCAGGTCATATTAAACCGTTTTAAAACAGTAGGATTATAAATTCCTGCTGCAATGACAGATGATCCTGCTTGCGCTTGATCGATCACATGAAAAGAATGTCCCTGTAGTTTCAAAGTTTCTACATAGGCTAAACCAGCTAGACCAAAACCGACAATTAGGGTATCTACTTGTTTCATTGAGGAGCTAAAATACAAAACGCTGCCCTAGGGCAGCGTCTTATAAAATATTAATCTAATAAAATTAGTTGTTCCACATATCCTGTTCAAAATCGCGGATAACTGACTTAATTCGTTCTGATTCTAGGAGTTGCTGCAATGCATCTTCATAGATATAAGAATCAACTTGACGATCTTGATAAACATTTTCTTCTTTGTAGATCACAGAATTAAATCGACGTGAATTAAGCATATGATCAAAAGAAATAGGCTGTGATGAATTACGAGTGTTAAAGACATAAGCCTCGTTTAAAACCTCACGTGCATCTGGAAACCAAACCCAGAACAAAGGATACAATTCTGTTTTATCAATTTCACCTTTTTCAAGTTGTGGGTTATAGATTTCTTTATCTGGTGCACAAGGAGCAATCCCTAGTAAGCGGAATTTCATCTCACCTTGTCTTTTGTCAAAGTACCAAGTTCCTTTAATGCGATATTCTACTACATCTCTAGATTTGATTCTCTCGCTAAAGCCATACTTTTCTTCGATTTGTTGTTCTGTTAATATATCTTCATTAACAGCTCCCTCATACCCTAAGTTATATCCACTAAAGGTAATCTCTTCAAGTACTTGCTCGTAAGTGAATTTATCTCTAAAATAACCATCGCGATCTCCATATACCTCTTTAATTCTTCCATCTTCAATACCTTGCACTAAAACATCATATAATGATCTTCTATCCTCGCCTAGATTTTGAGGTTCAGAAGGGTAATAATAAGGAAAGTTTATTCGCTCGTCTAGATCAATTTTTTCCCAAACGGTTTTAGACCAAAGTACATCTCTGTCATCAATGAATCCATACGCTAGGGGTTCTTCATCGTTTGCTAAAACTTGCTGTTCGTTTAATTTACCAACTTCTTGAGGCACTCTTGCATTAAGCAAATTAGCTTGCCCCATCACAGGAGTGACAGAAAAGGTAAGGGTAAACAAAAACGCAACAAACAATGACTTTTTCATGATCTATAGAATTTCGATAAGCACTGGTGCTACACGTTTAAACTTATATTTTGGATTTGCAGGGTTTTGAACTTCTAAATCGACGATGCTAATTTCCTGTCCAGATCTAGCCCTACTAATTGCTTTAACCGCTTTAGGGCATAAAGAACTTCCGTTACATGTAATGGTTGGTGAACCAGGTACACGAATTTTAAACTTTAATACTCTAAGTGTTAAATCAAAGTCAAAGTCTTCCATTCTTGCTCCAACACTAGCTTTAGCAATAGAGGATTTAGGCATTCTTACACTTCCCGATTGATCGAAGAAGGTAGCATTAGGCCTTGGAAGATCTTTGATTCTAAATTTAGTTTTTGTAGAAATATTTTGTCCATCTGGTAAAGTTCCACTTGCAGTAATTCTTACCTCTCTTCCTTTTCCAGGGTTCATGATAAACTTACTTCCTCTAACTCTTTTAAGACCCGGAGCAGAGGCTCGGATTTTATTGTCAGAGATTCCAGGGATAGAGATAGTCATTGGATTCTCAACCCCGCGATAAACAACATTCATCTTATCTGCAGAAATCACTGCAGCATTAGGTTTAGAAATTACAGCGAATGATTGAGATACTGGGATACGTGATTCAACCCCTGCATCGCGGAAGATTAAATCTCCCTCAATAACATGATCTCCAGGACTACCAGCACTAATATTTAACTTAATCCCTCCAGGGATTTTTTCATATTGACTTTCATCCAGTTTACGACCATCAATAGTCACATCTACTGAATTAGGATTTTGTGCACCACTTTTTCTACCAAGTATAACACTACCGTCAAAAGTCTCGCCTTGATAATAAGCCATTTTATCTGCTTTTAATAAAGTGATGTAGTTGTCTGTATTTACTTTACTACTTGCTTCAAGCTCTTTTCCTAATAATGCATTTAACACATCGCTTTCTGTTAAGCGGATATCGTTTTGCATCATCGTTAATTTAGCCAAAGAAGAAATTAGTGGAAACCCTTCAAAGTTATAAGATAACCATGGTTGTGGTTGTCCATCGCTATTTTGAACATTTCCCTCGAAATCACCAGTGAAGAAACGTTCTTCAACCAACTCAGTGTACTGAGGGTATTGTGAGGCAAATACCTGAATAACACGCATTTTATAAGCGTTAATGATGTCAACAAATGCCTGCCCATCTGGACCTACACCGTTTGCATCAAAGAAAACAAGATCAAGGGCTTCGCCTTTATCCATTTGAGAATATTCCATTAAATCTGGATCAGCTTCTCTTTGTTTTTCAGTGATTTGATCTTTAATTTCTTGTATGCGTGCATAGAAGGCATCAGATTCTTTACGAATCTCTTTGGCGGTTCTATCATGACCAACCCATTTACCTTCTTTTTCTTGAGCGTTTACTTCAATTTTGTCATAATAGATAACATTTCCTTGATTGACACGCTCGTTAGCGCTTTGAATTTTCTTGAACATTTGTCCAAAACCATCCAAAACTTCTTTACTAACATTTAATGCTAACATGGTAATAAATACCAAGTACATCAACGCAATAAGTTTATTACGTGGGGATTCTTTTGCTCCTGCCATGGCTTACTTAGTTTTTGTTCATAGCAGAAAGCATTCCACCATATACTTGATTAAGTGTAGCTAAATTATCAGATAAAGCTTCCATTTGTGCTTTTAAACGCTCAGCGTTTTGTGCAACTTGATCATTGTATGCACCATGAGACCCCGCACTTTGAACTTGAGCTTGGTATAATTCATTTAATGATGCTAATTGAACTGCAGCCTTATTTAATTGATCTGCATAGCTTTGAGAAGAGGATGCAGCTTCAGCCACTGGGGAAAGTGCTCTAGCCGAAGCTTCTAGATTTTGTATACTTTTTGTTAAGTTACCAACTAGACTAACGTCTAATTTTGCTTCTTTTAAAATATCATCTATTTTTCCTGATAAACTTTCTTCTTTAGCTCCATCTGATTTACTTGTTCCACCAGAATGTTTACTTACATATTCGTCTTGTTCTTCGCGAACATCGTCTAACATTAATCCTCCTACAAGGAAAATAATTGCCTCTGTTCCTAATCCAAGTCCGAGTACTACTCCCCCTGTGATCGGTCCAATCTCAAGGTGGAGAATTTTAAATAATGCTCCTACAATTACTACAGCTCCCCCAATTTGGAATAGCATGTGCATAATAATTTTTCTTCTTAACCGTCCTTTTAGTTGTTTTGCGTCCATTTTTTTGAAATATATTAGTATTGCCTAAAGATAAAATTTTCTATTTAATTTTGACTTTTTCAGAACCTAAATAATCTTGAACAGTTCTAAAGCCAATATAACTTCTTGCAGTGTCTTGATATTCATAATCACGAGAACTTACTCGTAAGTAATACGCAACATCTTTCCATGATCCTCCACGAACCACTTTACGTCTTTCGTTGTTTAAAGACATATTAGGGTTTAAAGAAGAAACATATTCGTAAGCACCTGGATCATAAGAAGATTCAGTCCACTCAGATACATTACCTGCCATATTGTATAGGTTGAAATCATTGGGTAAATAAGATTTTGCCTCAACTGCGTACATCGCTTGATCTGCAGAGTAGTCACCTCTTAAAGGTTTAAAGTTAGCCAAGAAACAACCGCGGTCGTTTAAAAGATATGGAGATCCCCATGGGTAAGTCCCTGCAGGAATTCCTCCTCTAGCTGCATATTCCCATTCAGCTTCTGTAGGCAATCTAAAGTTATTCACTAGTGGTTTCCCTTTTTCTTTTTGGTAAGAATTTTTATAGTGAGTTCTCCAGTTACAAAATGCTACAGCTTGTTTCCATGAGATACCAACAACTGGATAATCCAAATAAGCAGGATGCCAGAAGTAATCGTTATGCATAGGTTCGTTGTAAGAATAATTAAAGTCTTTAATCCACACTGTTGTGTCTGGATAAATCTCTAATTCTTCTTTGTGTATAAATGGCAATCTATCGCGCGTGCCAGGATCCCTTTTTCTGGCTTGGGCAGCAGCTTCTGCATCAAACCATGAATATTTATACTTTAATTTTCTAACGTCAATTTTCATCTCGCCGTTATACCAAACTTCTGGTGGTAAATAAAGGCTATCCATCACCTCAACATAGTCTAAGTCGACATAGCTGTTTGGGTCATATTCTACGTCTTGATCCCAGTTTAAAGGACGTCCTAAAAGAGGCTCCCCTGTTTCAGGATCAATATAGTTTTCCCGCATGTACTTTTGGAATGGGGTCATGTCTGCAGTATCTGCATCTTTAAAGGCAAATTCACCGATACCTTCTCCGGCATTACCGTCTTCACCTAAACCGTTTTCGTCAGCTTTACGCGCTAGCATAGCTAGAGCTACAGAGTCTCTTACCCAATAAACAAATTGTTTGTATTCACTGTTAGTGATTTCGGTTTCATCCATGTAAAAAGAACGCACTGTAACAGTTTTAGCGGGTGCATTTTTTAACTGTGCCACATCGTCGTCTTGTTTACCCATGATAAAAGCACCCCCTTCTACAAGGGTCATACCATAGGGCTTTTCAGGGAACCATTTCTTCTCTTTTACACCAATAAGTTCTCCACGCTTATTTCCACAGCTGTAGATTAACATCATCGCAAAAATGAAAACAATAATTTTTTTCATATAGTCTTTTAACGTGGGGTGGTCAAATATATTTTATCTAATGCTAATTTTTTCTTAAAAAATTTAATGTCCATCCTTTTTATCAATCACACTCTCTTAGATGCCCTCCACCAGCGATCTGGTAATACATCACTGCACGCGTCTAGATAATCTTGATGTGTGCAAGATAATAACGTACTTCTTTTATTTTTATTATCTAAATAGTTTTCTGTTCGCATTTCCATCCACCATCTTTGGCTTTTATTACTTTTAAAGAAAATCAATTCTCTATCTGACATCTGGACGGCATACTTAGTAAAACCTTGACTTGTCGCTACTGGGTATTCATCAAAACGATTATTTACACCTTCAACAAAGTACCAAATAATTTGTGACAGTAATTTATGAAAAATAGTAGAATTAGGTAAATCAAAGCACCCTAAAACGCTAATTCTATCACTAATCCCTGCATATCTAGACATCGCACATATGGTTCTACTGTCAATCCCATTAGGCATTCCTTGCGGGAAAGTACCATCTGCGAGACTACTTAAAACTTTCATATCAAAGCTTGCAATATCTGCTTCTCTAAAGATGGGTTCTGTTTTTTCTGGATAATCAAGGACATGACCTAAACGAAATGCTTCAAAAAACAACTTATCTATAAGGTCTAACTCTTCTTGTGCAATTAGATAAGATTGATACCCCAAGTTTGTGAAATTAAACAGCTTACTAGGGTTTTGCATGATAATTTCACTCATGTAAGATCGCCCGGATATTAATTCTTCTTCTTGCGAAAAGTCAAAACGATTGTCTACAGAGACAATATTTACCCATTGACTTGATTGTTCAAAAGAACGGTATAAGGCTACGGTTAGGTCTTGACTTCCTCCTAAAAAAACTGGAATAATATTTAATTGTCTTAAATGTGTAGCTATTGCAGACAAGGCGAAATAAGTATCTTCTGGGGTGTCTCCAGAGGGCAGATTACCTAAATCTGCAACTTTAACATGCCAGTTTCCAGGATATAGTTGATAGAATTCTCTTCTAAAAGCATCTATGTCATACTCCATAACTGGGTAATAACTATTTCTACTTTCTTGAATCCCAATAATGGCAATTTTAATTTCCTTTAAATCTGGAAAGCCTAATTTTTCTGTGTGAACTTGAATAGATTTTCCCAATACTTGATTAGGCATTAAGGTAGCTACTCCTAATACAGTATCATCTACAGGGGTGAGAAAATCAAAGCTCATTTATTTCTTGGTTTTTCGTTTAGTTGCTGCCTTTTTCTTTTTTTGCTTTTTAGCTTCTAAACGTTTAATGGCTTCTTCCAGAGTGATTTTTGTAGGATCAATATCTTTAGATAATTCTATTTTGAGTTTTCCTTGAATAATATTCGATCTTCCCCAGCGGGCTTTTTCTACTCGAATACCTTCTTCTTCCCAATTGTGAACAATCTTATCTTTCTCTTTTTGGATTTTATCCTCAATCAAAGTGATCAGGTCTTCATCACTCAAATTATCAAAATCATATTTTTTATTGACATTGATAAACATCCCACTCCATTTAATAAATGGCCCAAAACGACCTTTGCCTTTAGTGACTGGTAAATCGTTATAAGTATATATAGGAGCATCTGCTTTTTTCTTTTCTTCTATTAATTCGATGGCTAATTCGCGATCGACTTCCATGGGATTCTTCCCCTTTGGTAAAGAAACGAACATGCTGCCAAATTTAACATAGGGGCCAAAACGACCATTGTTTACAGAAACGATTTCACCTTCGTATTCTCCTAAATCTTTAGGGAGTTGGAATAAGTCAAGTGCCTCTTCGAAACTTATCGTATCGAGTTGTTGATCTAGATTTAAGCTAGCAAATACAACTGGCTCTTCGTCGTCTGCATCACCTATTTGAGCAATAGGACCAAATTTCCCCAGACGCACTTTTACTGTTCTACCAGAGTCTGGATGCTCTCCTAAAACACGTTCCCCTGACTCGCGTTCTGCGTGCTCTTTTACGTGCTTAACCGTAGATTGAAAATCCCCATAAAAGCCTTTGATCATTTTGACCCAGTCTTCTTTCCCTTCAGCGATTTCGTCAAAGTTTTGCTCTACTTGTGCAGTAAAGTTATAATCTAGAATATTTTCAAAATTGTTGACTAAGAAGTCATTCACAATCATCCCGATGTCTGTAGGGACAAGTTTTCCTTTATCAGAACCGACCATTTCAGTTAAACGACTGGCAGTAACTTCCCCTGCTTCAAGAGCAAACTGCTGATATGAGCGTTGCACTCCTTCGACAGTCCCTTTGGCGATATAGCCTCTATTTTGAACCGTGGAAATAGTAGGGGCATAAGTAGATGGTCGCCCAATACCAAGCTCTTCTAGTTTCTTAACCAAAGAAGCTTCTGTAAAGCGATAAGGAGGACGAGAAAATCGCTGGGTTGAAACCAGAGATTTTAAATTCAATGCATCGCCTTTTTTCACTGGAGGTAAGATGCCTTGCGCTTCTTCTTCTTCTTCATCTACTCCTTCTAAATAAACTTTTAAAAAGCCTTCAAAAGTGAGGATTTCTCCACGGGCAGTAAAGAATTCATTATGTTTATCTGCGTCTATTTTTAAGACGGTACGTTCTAATTTTGCATCACTCATTTGCGAAGCAATTGTTCGCTTCCAAATAAGGTCATACAATCGCATTTGATCATATTCTGCTGCAATTTTATCCCTGCTTAAGTCAGTAGGTCGAATAGCTTCGTGTGCCTCTTGCGCCCCTTTACTTTTTGTTCTAAAACTGCGGGCTTGTGCATAATCTTCTCCATAGCGTCTTCCTATTTCACCTAGAGCTGCACCTTGCGCCTCTTTAGAGAGGTTTACACTATCTGTTCTCATATAAGTAATTAAACCTGCCTCATATAATCTCTGGGCTAGGGTCATGGTTTTACTTACAGAGAAAAACAACTTCCTTGCGGCCTCTTGCTGTAAAGTGGAAGTGGTAAAAGGAGCCGTAGGGCTTTTCTTTGCCGGTTTAGTCTCTTTAGAGGCAACACTAAATTGTGCATTGGCATTTTGAGCTAAAAAGGCTTCTACTTTTTCTGCATCATCAAAAGTTGTATTCAAGCCTGCTTTGATCAATTTATTTCCTTCTGTTAAGAATTCTGCCTGAGTTTTAAACATAGAAACAGGAACAAAAGCCTTAATTTCTCTTTCTCGCTCTACAATAAGTCGAACAGAAACAGATTGTACTCGTCCTGCAGATAAGCCTCCTTTAACTTTTCTCCATAACACGGGAGATAATTCATACCCTACTAAACGGTCTAAAACACGACGAGCCTGTTGTGCGTTGACCAAATTGTAGTCTATTTCTCGTGGTGCATCGATGGCTTTTAAAATCGCATTCTTAGTAATCTCGTGAAAAACGATACGTTTTGTGTTGGTTTCTTTAAGCTCAAGAGTATTGGCTAAATGCCATGCAATGGCTTCTCCCTCGCGATCTTCATCACTTGCCAGCCAGACGATTTCAGCTTTTTTTGCTAGGGATTTTAATTCTGAAACCACTTTTTTCTTGTCTGAAGAGACAATGTATTTTGGTAAAAAATCCCCGTCAACATCTACCCCTAACTCTTTAGAGGGGAGGTCGGCGATGTGGCCAAAGCTGGAAGCCACCTTAAATTCTTTTCCTAAAAATTTTTCGATTGTTTTTGCCTTTGCAGGGGACTCAACAATAACTAAATTTTTTGCCATAATAGATGTTTAACGAGAACAAAAGTAGGTGAATTTTTCTTCGGCTCAAATTTTAAGGCAAGATGAAAAATAAACTTTGTCATAAATGATGAAAAAAAGCAAGGGATTATCCTTGACTTTTATGCTGCTAAAAAAGCATGACAAAATGACGGTAATTGCTTACTTTTGTATTGTTTTTGAAAGATAAAAATTAACGCCCAACTAAAAGCTTTCCGCAATGGAACAAAGTTTAGACAAAAAAATCACCCCAGCAACAGACGGTGTTGTGATCGATCATTCTTCGAAAAAAGAAGGTGAAAAGTCTGTATATATCGAATCTTATGGCTGTCAGATGAACTTTTCTGACAGCGAAGTCGTCGCCTCTATTTTAGCAAAAGAAGGTTATCAAACCACCCCAAAAATGGATACAGCCGACTTAATCCTGGTCAACACTTGCTCCATTAGAGAGAAGGCAGAATTAACCGTTCGCAAGCGACTGGAAAAATTCAATGCCGTTAAAAAAACGAATCCCAACATGAAGGTGGGCGTTTTAGGCTGTATGGCAGAACGACTCAAGCACAAGTTTCTTGAAGAAGAAAAAATTGTTGATATGGTCGTGGGACCAGATGCCTATAAAGACCTTCCAAACCTTTTAGCTGAAATCAATGACGGACGCGATGCGGTAAATGTTATTCTATCAAAAGAAGAAACCTATGGAGACATTGCTCCCATTCGAATCGACTCTAATGGTGTAAGCGCTTTTGTGTCTATCACAAGAGGCTGCGATAATATGTGTACGTTTTGTGTGGTGCCTTTTACCCGTGGCCGTGAACGCAGTAGAGACCCTAAAAGTATACTGCAAGAAATTGAGAATCTAGCCCAAAGGGGATTTAAAGAAATTACCCTTTTAGGACAAAATGTAGATAGCTATCTGTGGTATGGCGGAGGACTTAAAAAAGATTATGTCAAAGCCTCTGCGCTACAACAAAAAACTGCAGTTGACTTTTCAAAATTATTAACCATGGCGGCAGAAACTTATCCGCGTATTCGTTTTCGCTTTTCTACCTCAAACCCGCAAGATATGACCGTTGATGTCTTGCACACCATGGCAAAACACCCCAATATCTGTAAGTATATTCACTTACCTGTTCAATCTGGAAGTGATCGCATTCTAAAAGAAATGAATCGCTTACATACCCGTCAAGAATATTTTGAATTGATTGACAACATTCGTGAAATCATCCCAGGTTGTGCTATTTCTCAAGACATGATCGCTGGCTTCCCTACAGAAACAGAAGAAGATCATCAAGACACTTTAAGCTTGATGGATTATGTCAAATATGACTTTGGGTTTATGTTCGCTTATTCAGAAAGACCCGGAACACTTGCTGAAAGAAAAATGGAGGATGACGTTCCTCAAGACGTTAAAAAAAGACGTCTAGCAGAAATCATTGATAAACAACAAGCACATAGCCGTTTTAGAACCGAAGAATTTTTAGGCAAAACAGTTTGTGTATTGATCGAAAAAGAATCTAAGCGCTCTCAAGAACATTGGAGCGGAAGAACAACTCAAAACACTGTAGTCGTTTTTTCAAAAGAAAATTATTCTGTAGGAGAGTTTGTCGATGTAAAAATCGAAGATTGCACCTCTGCTACATTATTGGGGACAGCAATAGGAATTTCAGCAGACATATAATACAGACCGCATGGAAAACTTACAAGGTATAAAACAACGTTTTGGAATTATTGGGGTTAGTCAAGGATTAAACCGCGCTTTAGAAAAAGCCTTGCGGGTCGCTAGCACCGATATTTCCGTCTTAGTCACGGGTGAAAGTGGTGTGGGAAAAGAAAATATCCCTAAAATAATTCATCAAAACTCCCACCGTAAACATGCAAAATATATCGCAGTAAACTGTGGCGCTATTCCAGAGGGAACCATTGACAGTGAACTCTTTGGTCACGAAAAAGGTGCCTTTACTGGTGCTACTTCAACGCGAAATGGATATTTTGAAGTCGCCGATGGTGGAACAATTTTCCTCGACGAAGTAGGTGAACTACCTTTATCGACGCAAGTGCGACTATTAAGGGTGTTAGAAACTGGAGAATTTCTTAAAGTAGGTTCTTCTAAAACCCAAACCACCAATGTACGTATTGTCGCTGCCACAAATGTCAACATGCGCGATGCCATCCAGAAAAATAAATTTAGAGAGGATCTCTATTATCGATTGAGTACAGTAGACATTCATCTACCACCGTTGAGAAATAGAAAAGAAGATATCCCGTTGTTGTTTAGAAAGTTTGCGGCAGACTTTGCTCAAAAGTACCGTATGCCCACCCTTAGGCTTGACGAACAAGCCCAAGAATTATTAGTGCAGTACAACTGGAATGGAAACATTAGGCAATTGCGCAATGTTGCAGAACAAATATCTGTCTTAGAACAAGAACGCCTCCTTTCTGCAAATAGTCTTCGTCCTTATTTACCTAATATGGGCGCACAACTTCCCGCTTTAGTCAAAGACAAAAAAGAACAAAGTGACTTTGCTTCAGAAAGAGAAATCCTTTACAAGGTTCTTTTTGACATGAAAAACGATCTAAACGATCTAAAGAAGCTTACCTTAGAACTCATGAATCAAGACATTAGTACGGAAGAAAAAGAAGGCTTGATTCAGAAAATTTATGGGAGTGAACCCGTCAATAATAAGGAAGAAAACACCCTAACGGTGATGAATGCTAACCATGAATCTCAAAATGATACAGCCATTATTAGTGCGCAAGACAACTACAGCTATGCCGAAACAATTGAAGCAGAAGAGCCCCTATCGCTTTTAGAAAAAGAGATTGAAATGATTAAAAAAGCATTAGAACGTTCTAATGGCAAACGAAAGCTTGCCGCAGAAGAATTAGGTATTTCAGAAAGAACGCTCTACCGTAAAATAAAACAATATGACCTCAATGAAGATGAAATTTAATCCCTTTGCATTCCTGTTTTATTTTCTTGCATGTTGGACCTTTACTCAATGTGGCATTTATTCTTTTACGGGAGCTTCCATCCCTCCTGGGACAGAAACTTTTCAAGTAAACTATTTTATCAATGAGGCCGGGAATCGACCGGGCTCAACCATAGAGCCTGGCCTTGATCAAGAATTTACCATTGCACTTCAAGATTTGTTAATCAATCAAACCAATCTTAATCTTGTTACCAGCAATGCCCATTTAGTTTATGAGGGAGAAATCACCCGATACAGCATCACCCCCACCACCTCTACCGCTAATAATACAGCAGCACAAAACCGATTGACCATGGAGGTCAACGTGCGTTATATCAATAATAAGAATGAAGATGATTCTTTTGAACAACGCTTTTCTTTCTTTTATGATTTTGACGCTAACCAGCAGTTATTCGATATAAAAAGCGCAGCAAACAAAGAGATATTTGAGCGCATTACGCAAGAAATTTTTAACGCCTCACTGGCTAAATGGTAAGTTTATGAAAGCACAAGAATACAGTGATTTACTCATCAATTTTGATCCTAAGAGCGAGGATCAAAGAAAAGCTTTTGAAAAAATCACCTATCGCTATCCATACTTTCAGTCGGCTTATGTACACTATTTAAAAACCCTAAAAGCGCAGGAACAATACAATTATGAACTGATCTTGCGAAAGACAGCAGTATTAAGTCCAGAACGCGAAACCTTACATCAATGGCTCGAGCAAGACTTTGCCAATGAAAATCCTCAAAAGCTTAAAGTCGTTCAAACTTTGGCTGCACCAAATGCAGCCATAGAAGAAACAGTATCAACTAGCATAGAAGATCAAAACAGTGAGTCTCACGCGGTAAAAGCAAATAGCAAACCCCTTGCTACTACAGACGATCAAAAAGGGGTAAATAAAGAAATAGGGGTTAAGAAGGCAAAGCCAAAGAAAAAAGAGATCCCTGTGGCAATGACCTATGCCGACTGGGTAATTTATTCTTCCAAAGGTAAAATACAACCTAAAGAAAAAAATAGCAGTCTAGAAGAGAAAATATCGCTGATAAATACCTTTTTAGAAAACCGACCAAAGATTCCACCAGTAAGACAAGATCAACCAAAAGTTGACCTCTCGGCCAATAATGAGTTCAACAAAGAGGAATTAATGACCGAAACACTAGCGAAGGTATATTTACAACAAAAGAAATATAAAAAGGCCTTATATGCCTATCAGATATTAAGTTTGAAATATCCAGAAAAAAATAGTTTCTTTGCAGACCAAATCAAGAAAATTAAACAGTTACAACAAAAAAGCTAAGTCATGAGCACTTTTTCAATATTCTTAACACTAATTCTTATCGTTTGCTTTCTCCTCATTCTTGTAGTGATGGTTCAAAACCCAAAAGGTGGAGGATTATCTTCTTCCTTTGGTGGCGGGGGTCAACAGTTAGGTGGTGTTCAAAAAACAACAGATTTCTTAGATCGAAGCACTTGGATCTTAGCCACACTTTTATTGGTTTTAATCTTATTATCCAACTTTGGACTTAATACCGGTGGAACTAAGACTACAAATGAATCTAAATTAATCGATGCCGCAACAGAGCAAAGCATTCCAGAAACTATCCCAGAAGAAATTCCAGAAGTTCCTGTAGAAACTACGCCAGAACAATAAACGGTAGCATATCATATAAATTAATGCCAGCTTACTGCCAAGCTGGCATTTTTATTTTAAAAAAACTGTCAAAAAAAGCATTGGCATAATTTCTGAAAAAGAAAAATAAATTTAAAATCATTATGAGTAATTTAAACATTAAACCCTTAGCAGATCGCGTTCTAGTAGAACCCGCTGCTGCAGAAACAAAGACTTCTTCGGGGATAATTATACCCGATACAGCAAAAGAAAAACCACAAAGAGGAACTGTGGTTGCCGTAGGCCCTGGAACAAAAGACAATCCAGTAACCCTAAAAGTGGGTGACACTGTATTATATGGTAAATATGCTGGAACAGAACTAAGTCATGAAGGAGGCGATTACCTCATCATGAAAGAAGCTGATATTTTAGCAATTGTTTAATTCATTAAAAATAAATCATGGCAAAAAAGATAGAATTTGATATCGACGCAAGAGACGGGATAAAAAGAGGCGTAGATGCCCTTGCAAATGCAGTAAAAGTCACCCTAGGACCAAAAGGTCGTAATGTTATTATCGGAAAAGCCTTTGGCGCTCCTCATGTAACAAAAGATGGGGTAACAGTAGCCAAAGAAATTGAACTAGAAGACGCCCTTGAAAACATGGGTGCGCAAATGGTCAAAGAAGTCGCTTCAAAAACAAATGATCTTGCAGGTGATGGAACAACCACTGCAACGATTTTAGCGCAAGCAATCGTTAAAGAAGGATTGAAAAATGTTGCCGCAGGAGCTAATCCTCTCGATTTAAAAAGAGGGATTGACAAAGCTGTTGACGCAATTGTTACCGCTTTAGAAGAGCAAGCAGTAGAAGTAGGTGACTCTTCAGAGAAAATTAAGCAAGTTGCCAGTATCTCTGCAAACAACGATGAAACCATTGGGAGTTTAATCACCACTGCTTTTGAAAAAGTAGGGAAAGAAGGAGTCATTACTGTAGAAGAAGCAAAAGGAACAGATACTTATGTAGATGTCGTCGAAGGAATGCAATTTGACCGAGGATATCTTTCGCCTTATTTTGTAACTGATTCAGAAAAAATGGAAGCTGATCTTGAAACACCTTATATCTTATTGTATGATAAAAAGATTTCTTCCATGAAAGATTTACTTCCCGTGCTTGAACCAGTGGCCCAAACAGGGAAGCCTTTATTAATCATCGCAGAAGATGTTGATGGAGAAGCATTAGCCACCTTAGTGGTAAATAAATTACGCGGAGCTTTAAAAATTGCTGCAGTTAAAGCCCCTGGCTTTGGAGACCGAAGAAAAGCAATGTTAGAAGACATCGCTATTCTTACAGGCGGGACAGTGATTTCAGAAGAACGCGGCTTTACCCTTGAAAACGCAAGCATTGAAATGCTGGGGACGGCAGAAAAAGTAACCATTGACAAAGACAACACTACTGTTGTAAATGGTGCTGGTGCTACTGATGCTATCGAAGGTCGTGTAGGACAAATTAAAGCGCAGATCGAAAACTCAACCTCTGATTACGACAAGGAAAAATTACAAGAACGTTTAGCAAAACTATCTGGTGGAGTTGCAGTTCTTTATGTAGGAGCTCCATCTGAAGTTGAAATGAAAGAAAAGAAAGACCGTGTTGACGATGCACTTCACGCTACTCGCGCAGCTGTAGAAGAAGGAATCGTTGCTGGTGGAGGTGTTGCTTTGTTAAACACTAAAAACAGCTTAACAGACATCAAAGCACATAACGCAGATGAGTCAACTGGGGTTCAAATCATCAACTCTGCAATAGAAGCTCCTTTAAGAACAATCGTTGCAAACTCTGGTGGAGAAGGTTCTGTCGTTGTAGCAAAAGTACTCGAGGGAGATAAAAACTTTGGGTACAATGCAAAAGAAGGAACTTATGTAGACATGCTTAAAGAGGGAATCATTGACCCTAAAAAAGTAACCCGTGTTGCACTTGAAAACGCAGCCTCTGTAGCAGGAATGATCCTAACGACAGAATGTGCTTTAATGGACATTAAAGAAGATGCTCCTGCAGGTGCTGCAATGCCCCCTATGGGCGGCGGAATGCCAGGCATGATGTAAGTAAAACATCTTATCAATTACTTAAGCCGCTCATTTTGAGCGGCTTTTTTTTGATTTTATTTTAAAATGTTTACATTTAGGGGAACCAAAATCTTATTATTATGTCAAAAAACCTACTTTTATCAGGTATTGCTGGAACCATCGTTTATTTTCTTTTAGGATGGTTAGTTTACGGAATATTATTTCCGGATTTAGTCAGTGAGGGAGAGTCTACCTCTTTACTTTACATCTTTTTAGGCTGCTTATTTTATGCTTTCATTTATGCGGTTATTTTCACGCGATTGGCAAACATCACCAATTTTAAAACGGGCTTTAACGCTGGATTAGTTTTAGGATTATTGTATTCTTTAAGTTGGCACTTCTTTATGCAACACGGTGCGATTGACGCATTGTATTTTGCAAAAGCAATCATCCTTGCGAGTTTAATCAATGGCTTTGTCGCGGGTACAGTTGCATTTGTAAATGGAAAAGTTTCTTAAAATTATTTTTTAGTACAAAAAAAGCGACCCGTTTGGGTCGCTTTTTCTATTCTACTTTTTTCTTGCGTTCGTATAGGCAACACATCGGGAGCTTTTCATACACCTCGTCTGGTGCAGTAACTAAGGGAGTATCGTGACCCGCGTTCGCAACGGCTTGATGTACTTCTTCTAAACTAATTTTGTTAGCATCATATAAGATGGTAAACTGATGCGTTGGAATATCCCAACTCGCTGTTTTGATCCCTTTTAATCCAAAGGCAGTTTTTTCAATTCTCGCTTTACACATCCCACAGACTCCTTCTACTTCAAAAGAAGTTTTCTGAATGTCTTTTTTCTGTGCTAATAAGCTTAAAGGCGCAGCCAAAAGGAGTATTAATATTACTTTTTTCATGCTATAAATTTTTTAAATTAAATCTTAATCCGGCATAAATCATTCGACCAAAAACTGGTGCATAGACTAAACTAGCGTCAAAATTCCTGCCAAAAGGTTGATCTATTCCAATCACAGGATTTGCTTGTCGTTGATTGCTAAGGTTTTCGCCCCCTAAATATATTTCAAACTGGGGAGAAAACACTCGGGTGAGTTGGGCGTTCCACAAACCATAAGCGGGAGCAGAAAATCCTTGGCCATCCCGAGGATTAGCAGCTAAGCGTTGCTCTCCCACAAAATGATAGGTCAAGTCTGCACGCCACCCTTTTCCTGTTTCATTCACATTATTATAATCGGCATTCGCAAAAAAGCGGTGCTCAGGCTGTAGCGGTTTTTGTTTTAATCCATCGAGGTAAGTGGTTTTGACTTGGTGATTTTTATACGCAAATCGCATACTCACATTTTTAATGGGTGCATAATCCATCCCTAGTTGGAAACTTTTGGCGTAGCTTTCTCCTTCTAAATTATAAAATCTTATGTAGCGAGCAGTTTCCCAATCCACTACAACTTGATCTTGAAAAGTAGTAACATAATAATCTATGTTAAGCTCTGCTTGTTGCCCAAAAAGCGTAATGCCTTGCTGGATACTCCCACCATAATTCCAAGCTTTTTCTGGGCGGAGGCCGTAAATATTTCCGCTGTTTTGACGCAAATTAATCGCACGATTCGTGGCAAATAAAGTTTGATTCTCGGCAAATACATTTGCTGCTTTTCTCCCTTGACCCATAGAAAACCTCAATGCAGCACGTTCCCATGGGGTATAACGTGCATGCAGTCTAGGGGTGATAAAAGTCCCTAAGTTATTGTGGCTATCTACCCTTAGTCCCGCAACGATATTCCATCGATCTAAACTGTCATAGGTGTATTCAAAAAAGGCTCCTAACACTTGGTCAGTTCTTTGGTAATTCGTCCCATCAACCCATTCGTCATAGCGATCCCAGGCGAGATTTAACCCTGTTTTAAATTTGTTTTTTGTGTTTCCTAAAATAGAATTAAATAGCAGGTTGCTAAAGAAACTTTTATGGTTGATATCGTATTGCCTCAGGCCATAATAAGCCTTTTGATCATGGCTGTTGTAGGCCGCTTGAAAACCAAAACTTTGATAGGTCAACAACGGGAAAACATAACCCAATTTTAATGAGGCATCAAATCGCTGAGTATCGATTTCACTTCCCCACCTATTGGTCAAACCTCTGTCTGTATCGGGGTTAAAATTTTCCGCCCCAGTTTGTTTTTGATCATCGAGATAGCGTAAACTTAAAAAGCTTACCCAACCTTTTTCGACATCGGTATATTGCCATCGATTAAGCAAATTAACTTGTTTTGTCAAGGGCAAATCAAGAAAATCATCCTTATTGCGATCTGTAGCTAAGCTGCGTTGATTGCCATGGATATATAAACCAGTACTCCATTTATCTGACAGCTTGTTGTTCCAATGTGCATTCGCTTCTTGTCGCCCATTGATCGAAGAAAAAAGATTGACAAACAAGGGAGCATCTAAAAAGGGTTTTTGAAGTTCGGTATTAATTTGTCCGGCTATACTTTCAAAGCCATTGGTCACACTTCCCGCCCCTTTAGTGATTTGAATACTTTCGATCCAAGTTCCCGGTGTGTAGGTCAACCCATAAATTTGAGAAGCCCCTCTAACCGATGGGATGTTTTCTTCTGTAATTAATAAATAGGGGCTTGAGAGTCCTAGCATTCTAATCTGTTTTGTCCCCGTTAGAGCATCAGAAAAGTTAACGTCTATAGAGGGATTTGTCTCAAAACTTTCAGAAAGGTTACAGCAAGCTGCTTTGAGTAATTCTGCACTATTGACCTGCATCACATTTTGCGCTGCGATATAAGATTTTTGCGCAGCTTTTCGTCTCTGTGTTAGTTCGACTTCTTCAAGACTTTCTACTGCATTTTCTTTCATGAAATGGAAGATTATTTTTCCAGGGGTAACCGTTAAAGTGTCTGTTTTAAAACCTAGGTATTTTACGATCAATTGATCGGTTGAAGCAGCAGAAGGAATCACAAATTTTCCTTCTTGATCTGACACCGTCCCTATGGTGGTGTTTAGCCAAAAAATGTTGACTCCCGCTAAGGGGTAAGTTTCATTGTTTTCTTGGATAAGAATTCTTCCTTCTTCGGGCGTTTGCGCCATCAAAATAAAGGGAGATATCAGTAAAAAGCAGTATAGGATATTTTTCATTCTTTTATGTTTAAGGGGTTGTTTGAATCATTCCAATCTGGAATAAACAACCTACTTATTCATAAAAAAGCGGGGCACAATTGATTTTGTAAAGCTTCCTTATGGAAGGAGGAGGATGAACCAATTGCAGGGCAATTCTTGGATCGAGTTTAGAAAGATTAATCTCATCATTTAATTCAAATTGGATGAAATTATCGACAAATTGCTTTTCTTGGTTTGTATTTTGATCACTGTCGTCTTGTGCAATGATGACATCATCTTGACAGCAACTTTTTTGAGTAAATTGAAGAATATCTGAAGGAAGATTTTTCTTTTCCATCCCACAGTCTTTTGCATCAAAAGCCCAAGAAATCTTTGCAATATGACCGCCGCAATAGTGTACATTAAAGGCTACTCCTATTTTGCTTTGCAAAAAGAGTAACAGCAATAATAAAACACGTAATTGTTTCATGATCAATTATTTCCTAACAAAGATACGCAATTAAACTATACCCAAAAGCATGCTACTTGCCATCAAGAGCATGATCGAGTTTTCGATCAAAGTCGCTTCTGTCATGGGAAGATTTAATGCCGTCCCTAAACAGGCACATTGAATCGCGCTTTTTTGACGAAGTTGTTGCACCACTCCTATGGTGTTACTGCCTAAAATAAATAAGGTCACCCAAAGCGCAATTTGCAACTCAAATTGATATAAAAATGCAATCCCTAAGGCTGTTTCGATAAAGGGATACACCCATGCATAAACGGTTATTCGTTTGGCAATAGGATCATATTGACTAAATGATGCTGGAAATCCTTTGTAATCTAAAAACTTAAAAAAGCCAAAAACAAGGTAAAACAAGCCCATAAAGTTGGTCATAAAAAGTGCTAATGAAGTACCATTCGTTAGCATAAGACTCCCAACAATAACATAACTAAAGATTAAAAAAAGAGGACGCAATTGTTTCCATTTAGAAGGAGCGGTATTTATCGATGCATCTGCCATAAGATTAACTGTATATTTTGCCCCCAGAACATTTGCTAATTTGTCAACAGTTACCGCAACCGAAGAAGTAAAACTAGCTTCGGCATTTTCGAGACTAACTTGAACATCAGATAAACCATCCATCGCAGCGATCTTTTCTTCAACCCCCTTTCGACAATTTTGGCAGGTCATTCCCAATACTTGTACCGTTTGTTTCATATCTCAAATGTACATTGTTTTTTATTGATAACTCGTCCATAAATTCTATTGAAAAAGCTACCCATATCCTTACTGATTTCGCTATTTTTGAAAAAAAAATAAGTGGTATCATATTCCGCCCTTTTAACGCACTGTAAATCTTTACTGGAGAAACCAACAACAGACAAGTTTGCCCGCTTGACAGAGGTCTGTGTTTATCTGCAAAAAGAAGTCGTCGTTTATGATTGGGTAGGGTTTTACATGGCGAATCACGCCAAAAAAACACTTCATTTAAAAGCTTTTGCAGGTATTCCTACAGACCATGAGGTGATTCCATTTGGGAAAGGGATTTGTGGACAGGTAGCTGTTACAAACGACAACTTTATCGTGGACGATGTGAGTGCCCAAGACAATTATATCGCCTGCGACATGCATGTAAAGTCTGAAATTGTGATTCCGCTTTTTTCAAAAGGGGAAAACATCGGACAAATCGATATCGACTCAAACAAAATCAAAGCGTTTACAGAAAAAGACGCAATATTTCTAGAACAACTCAATACGGTTATCGCCGAAAAATTATTTTAATCACTATCACATGAGCACTTCCTTAAAAATCACTTCTGCCCTAATTTCTGTTTTTGATAAAGAGGGATTAGCCCCTATCGTTCAAGAACTCAATAAACAAGGCGTTACACTTTACTCTACAGGAGGGACAGAAAAGTTCATTCGTGATTTAGGAATTGATGTTGTCGCTGTAGAAGACATTACGTCTTATCCTTCGATTTTAGGTGGGCGGGTCAAGACCCTTCACCCAAAAGTTTTTGGTGGGATTCTAAACCGTCAAAACAACACATCTGACCAAGAGGAATTAGCCCAGTTTGAAATTCCACAATTAGATCTTGTGATTGTTGATCTGTACCCTTTTGAAAAAACGGTAGCCTCTGGCGCTGGAGAACAAGATATTATTGAAAAAATCGACATTGGTGGGATTTCTTTGATCCGTGCTGCAGCTAAAAACTTTGCAGATGTTTTATGTGTCTCAGACAAAAACGACTATCAAGAAGTACTGGATTTATTAGTGGAAACAAACGGGGCGCCTAAGCGTGAGGATCGCAAACGTTTCGCCACAAAAGCATTTCAAATTTCTTCCCACTACGACAGTGCTATTTTCAACTATTTTAATGAAGACACAAAAGCATCGACTGCACTTAAAGTAAGTCAACAAGAAGCCAAAACATTGCGCTATGGAGAAAACCCACACCAAGAAGGAACTTTTTACGGGGCCATAAACGACTTGTTAGAACAAGTTCACGGGAAAGAAGTTTCTTACAACAACTTACTCGATATTGACGCTGCAGTAAATCTAATGTTAGAATTCTATGATGGGGCACCTACCTTTGCCATTCTAAAACACAATAACGCTTGTGGTTTTGCAACCCGTGACACCTTAGTCAAAGCTTATGAAGACGCCCTTGCAGGAGATCCAGTTTCTGCGTTTGGCGGAGTGTTAATTGCCAATAAAGAGATGGACCTCGCTACAGCAGAAAAAGTTAACGAACTTTTCTGTGAAGTGGTTATCGCACCTTCTTTTACAGAAGAAGCATTGACTGTCTTAAAAAGCAAAAAGAACCGCATCTTATTAATTCAAAAAGCAGCAACGCTTGATCCTAAAACCATAAGAACTTGCTTAAACGGTTATCTGGTTCAAGATCGAGACAATATCACAGACACAAAAGAACATTTATCTACTGCAACAGAGATCGCTCCTAACGAAAAAGAAATCGCAGACTTACTATTTGCTTCAAAAATCTGCAAGCACACAAAATCTAATACGATCGTTTTAGTAAAAAACGGCCAACTATTAGCTTCTGGAACCGGACAAACGTCGCGTGTAGACGCCTTGAGACAAGCAATTGAAAAGGCGACCAACTTTGGTTTTGACCTTAATAATGCTGTCATGGCGAGTGATGCGTTTTTCCCTTTCCCTGATTGTGTAGAGATTGCTTACAACGCTGGAGTACGATCTGTAATTCAACCCGGTGGATCGATTAAAGATCAACTGTCCATCGATTATTGCAACGCCCAAAAGATGTCAATGGTATTCACTGGAATACGCCATTTTAAACATTAATTTTCTTAACTTTGGTAAACTGCACAAAATATTAAATGACAAATGGGTTTTTTTGACTTTCTAACAGAAGAAATCGCTATCGATCTTGGAACCGCTAACACGCTAATTATCCACAAGGACAAAGTAGTGGTAGACAGCCCTTCTATTGTCGCAATAGATCGAACTACAAAAAAAGTTATCGCAATAGGGCATGAAGCCAGTATGATGCAAGGAAAGACCCACGAAAACATCAAAACCATTCGACCATTAAAAGACGGGGTAATCGCCGACTTTAACGCTTCTGAACAAATGATCAGCATGCTGATTAAAAGCGTTCCTACTTTAAAAAGTAAATTAATTACTCCCTCCCTTAAAATGGTCATTTGTATTCCTTCTGGTATTACAGAAGTAGAAATGCGCGCCGTTAGAGAATCAGCTGAACGCGTTAACGGAAAAGAAGTTTATTTGATACACGAACCTATGGCCGCCGCAATAGGGATAGGAATAGATATCAAGCAACCTAAAGGAAACATGATTGTTGATATAGGCGGGGGAACTACAGAAATCGCCGTTATCGCACTTTCTGGAATTGTTTGCGACAAATCTGTAAAGATCGCGGGAGATGTTTTTACAAACGATATAGTTTATTACATGCGCAGACAACACAACCTTTATGTGGGAGAGCGTACCGCTGAAAAAATTAAAATCAATATTGGTGCTGCCTTAGAAGATCTTGAGAATCCTCCAGAAGAAATGTCTGTTCAAGGAAGAGATCAATTAACAGGTAAACCAAAACAAGCCATGGTCTCGCACAGAGAAGTTGCTCGTGCATTAGACAAATCGATCTTGCGTATTGAGGATGCCATTTTGGAAGCATTATCACAAACCCCACCAGAATTAGCTGCAGATATTTACAATACGGGTATTTATCTCGCCGGAGGTGGTTCTATGTTACGTGGGCTAGATAAACGAATCTCTTTAAAAACAGATTTACCCGTTTATATTGCAGAAGATCCCTTACAAGCTGTTGTTAGAGGAACTGGTATTGCACTTAAAAACATCGATCGTTACAGAACAATTTTGCTTAAATAACTAAGAGATGCAATGGGTTTTAAATGCCATAATTCGCTATAAAAACTTTTTGCTCTACTTTTTCTTGTTAAGCATTAGTTTAATTTTTTCTTCCAATAAAAGCGAATACCATAGCAGTAAATTAGCCAAAAGCAGTTTGTTTTTTTCTGGTATTATTCATCAACCTTTTGACATCTTTTCGAGTTACTTTGACCTTCGTGAGGAAAATAGGCGCTTACAACAAGAAAACAACACCTTAAAGAATTTAGTCCTAGATAAATTCAAGCAATCTGAAATCTTAGACCTTGAAGAAGAAAACCTTGCTGGCCCAACTTACTGGTCCCTTCCTGCAAAGTTAATTCGCAACAGTTTTACTCAAAATAAGAACCTCTTATTATTAGATAAAGGAGAAAAAAATGGAGTAGCTAAAGAAATGGGAGTGATTGGTACTCATGGGATCATAGGGATTGTCAATCAAACTAGTCAAGGCTATTCCACCGTATTATCCATTTTAAATATGGACCTTAAAATCAATGCAAAATTCAAACATTCCAATGTTTTTGGATCCCTCTACTGGACAGGAGATAAGCCTAATAAAATGCAACTCGCCGATATTTCTGTAATCAATCCTGTGCAAGTAGGCGACACCATTGTCACTGGGGGAATGTCTTCCTATTTCCCAGAAGGAATTACCATTGGCACCATTAGCAAAGTGGATCGACCTGACAATGGTGGGTATTACAATGTGGAGGTAGAACTCATCAATAACATGACAGACATCAAGTATGTTTATGTTATAGGAAATAATCGCAGGGAAGAGATAATAGAACTTTTAGAACAAACGCCATGATCCAGTACTACTCTCGCTTTTTCACTTTGGCTTTTATTTTAATGCTCTTACAGATGTTAATCTTTGATCGGGTCAATCTTTTTGGATTTAGCAACCCAGCGGTCTATTTAATTATTTTGATCGTGTATCGTTTAACTCAGGATCAATTTGGCTACATTCTTATTGGTTTTATGGTAGGATTCTTACTGGACTTGCTAACGCAAACAGCAGGTGCACACAGTATCGCTTGTGTCTCAACTGCTTTTATACGTCCCGTTATTTCTCGATTTGCCTTAGGGGCAAATTTTGATCAACCTAACGCTATGTTCACTGGAACACTTTTAACGAATCGTATGTTGTACATCTTTTTAATGATCTTTATCCATCAATTGATTTTTTCTTTTTTTGCTTATTTCAGTATGGCACATTTTTGGATTATCTTTAAACATAGTATTACCAATACCCTCTTTACTTTTATTCTGATTGCCGCAACAATTAATTTATTGCAACCTAAACAATGATGCGTATTTTTTTACTTCGCGTGATCACCATATTAATGGCCAGTGTATTTTTATACCGGCTTTTAGATCTCCAAGTAGTCAATACCTCTTATCAAGCCCTATCAGAGAATAATGCTGTGCTAGAGATTGCAGAATATCCAGAGCGCGGTTTTATTTATGATCGAAACGGAAAATTACTGGTCGCCAATCAACCGGCCTATGATGTGATGATTATCCCTGAAAACGTTTCCCCCTTTGATACCTTATCTTTTTGTGAACTCACTGGTGTAAGTAAGAAAAGGTTAATCTACAACCTAAAAAAAGCCCGTCGCTACTCAAAACGCTTACCTTCTGTAGTCGTCAATCAAATTTCAAAAGAAACCTATGCAAAACTGCAAGAACAAATGTGGAAGTTCGAGGGTTTCTTTATTCAAAAGAAATCCCTGCGAGAATATCAAATCAAAAACGGGGCAAATGTTTTAGGCTATGTAAGCGAAGTTAACAACAATGATCTTAAGAAAGACGATTACTATCGACTAGGAGAAATTATTGGACGGCAAGGAGTAGAAAAATCATATGAAAACCATCTAAGAGGTACAAAGGGAAAACGTTTTCTACAAAAAGATCGATTTAATCGCATCTTAGGGCCCTATAAAGAAGGAAATTATGACATCATTCCTACGCCAGCTAAAAACATTAAACTTACCCTTGATTCTGATTTACAAGCCTATGGCGAAAAATTAATGCAAAACAAACGCGGTGGTATAGTAGCTATCGAACCAGCTACTGGAGAAGTTTTAGCCCTGGTCAATGCCCCTTCTTATGATCCAAGTATTTTAGTCGGTAGAAAGCGTACAAACAACTATCGTAAACTAGCAAATGACACCTTAGCAAAACCGTTATTTGATCGTGGTCTTCTTGCACAATATCCTCCTGGTTCTCCCTTTAAAACATTGAATGCATTAATCGCACTTCAAGAAGAAGCCATCACGCCAAAAACAAAACACCGCTGTAATCGTGGTCATTACTATGCAAGAGGGGCCTTTATGGAATGTCATTGTAGAAGAGGTACCCGCAACGACCTACTCAGTGCCATTTACAAATCGTGTAACACTTATTTCTCACATACCTATAAAGCCATTATTGAAAAATATCCTACCCCAGAAGAAGGAGTAGATCAATGGAAAGAGCACCTTAAGAGTTTTGGTCTAGGCAATTATTTAGGTTATGATCTATCCATAGGACGACCGGGACATGTTCCTGGAGCTGCTTATTATAATCGCGCTTACAACAACGGCGGATGGAAAGCGCCTACCATTATCTCTAACGCCATAGGTCAAGGAGAAATTTTAACTACACCCATACAACTCGCTAATTTCACTGCAGCTATTGCCAATAGAGGGTTTTATTACACTCCCCATTTTGTCAAAGAAATAGAGGGGGATTCTATCCAACAAAAATTCACCAAAAAATTCACGAGCATTGATCCACAACATTTTGATGTGGTGATCGACGGCATGCATAAAGTTGTTGAAAGAGGGACCGCAAGAATTGCCCGTATTAGAGGAATTGAAGTCTGTGGTAAAACTGGAACTGCAGAAAACTTTACCAGAATTGATGGAGAACGAAAACAGCTCACAGATCATTCTATTTTTGTCGCTTTCGCTCCAAAGGAAAACCCGCAAATCGCCATTGCTGTTTTTATCGAAAATGGCTACTGGGGGGCGCGATGGGCCGCACCTATCGCCAGCTTAATGATTGAAGATTACCTCAACGGAGAAGTAAAAAGAGTACGGCTTGAAAAACGCATGGTTGAGGGTAGTTTAGAAAGCGAATATTTAAAACCCATCTCAGGAGAACTCTTTAAAATCAATGAATAGAACATTTAAATTAGACTGGCTAGTTTTATTGATCTACTTTCTATTGGTCATCTTTGGGATAACAAACATCTATTCATCAACCTTTGATGCAAATCAACCAGAAGTATTTAACCTAAGTCGTTCTATTGGGAAGCAGGTTGTTTTTTTCATCATTAGCCTTGCAGCGGGAATTTTTATCCTCTCAGCCCCAACTAAAGTATTTGAGCGCTTTGCGAGTATTATTTATTTAGTCATTATTATTCTCTTAATTGGGCTTTATCCTTTTGGAAGCACCATTTCTGGTGCGCGCTCATGGTATAACTTAGGTGGCATTGGTTTTCAACCCGCAGAATTTGCAAAAGTAGCCGTATCACTTGCAATAGCAAAACTTTTGAGCGAGATACAAATCGATATTCGCCTTTTTAAGTCATTAGTGCAAATCGTTTTGATTATTGCCCTACCCATGGTATTAATTATTTTACAACCAGACGCTGGATCGGCATTAGTTTTTGGGGCATTCCTTTTCGTATTGTTTCGAGAAGGTTTACCTACCTCGTATATATTAATTGCAGCGGGCTTAATTTTCTTTTTTATTCTTACGCTAGTTGCCCCCTTACCCTTTGTCTATGTCAGTATTATATTTGTAATTATATCTCTTTATTTCTTCTCTAAAAAGGTTAATAAAAAAGTACACTTTATGCCCTATGTGATCTCTCTAATTTTAACCTGCGGCTATGTCTATTCTGTCGATTATATCTTTAACGATATCTTTGAACAACGCCATCGCGACCGCTTCAATATTGTACTAGGGAAAGAAGTCGATACACAAGGGATTGGTTATAATCTAAATCAATCTAAGATTGCCATTGGTTCTGGAGGCTGGGAAGGAAAAGGTTTTCTACAAGGCACCCAAACTAAGGGTGGCTTTGTTCCAGAACAACACACTGACTACATCTTTAGCACCATAGGAGAAGAATGGGGGTTTGTAGGGAGTGCCGGGGTTGTTTTGCTTTTTAGTTTTTTAATTCTGCGAATTTTAAGCAGGGCTGAAGTCCAAAAAAATAAATTTTCCAGGATCTATGCCTATAGTGTTGCCAGTATCATTTTTGTGCATTTCTTTGTCAATATAGGTATGTCGATTGGGCTGGTGCCTACTATCGGGATTCCCTTACCGTTTATCAGTTATGGCGGGTCGAGTTTACTCGCTTTTACCATCTTGATTTTTATCTACCTCAACCTAGATGCAAATCGTCTTAACGAAGCTAATTTTTAATATCCAAAGCGTCTCTTAAAGCATTCCCTAATAACATAAACGCTAATACCAAACTCATAATGGCTAGTCCAGGTATAATGGCCAAATAGGATTTTCCCAGTAAGATATATCTAAAGTGGTCTTTGATCATCCCACCCCAACTAGGAATAGGCGGCTGTGCGCCAATCCCTAAAAAACTTAAGCCACTTTCAATCAAAATAGCACTGGCAAAATTTGCAGTAGCTATCACGATAATAGAAGGCACTAATAACGGAAAGATATGATGAGAAAAAATCCTCACGGAAGAAAAACCCATCCCCCTTGCTGCTTGAACAAAGGTCTGCTCTTTGATCGAAATTACTAAACCGCGCACTAAGCGGGCTACTTCTACCCACATAGTTAGACCCACAGCTATAAATACTTGCCAAAAGCCTTTCCCTAAAGCAAGGGTAATTGCAATGACCATTAACAAGCTAGGAATGCTCCAAACAACATTGATTAGCCAAAGAATAACTTGATCTGTCCTCCCGCCTAAGTAGCCTGCAAGTCCTCCTAAAATGACCCCTATAAATAACGAAATCAAGACAGCAATAAACCCAATCGAAAGGGAAATCCTTGCCCCAAAAAGCATGCGGCTAAAAAGATCTCGCCCAAATTTATCTGTCCCCCAAACAAACTTTTGTTCCCCTATATAGCTTTGCTCAATCGCTGCGGGAGTTAAGTTTGAGGGGAAGGCATTTTGATCAATCGTTTGATAATAACCTTCGCTACTTCCATAAGAACGATAATACAATTGACTGTCTTTCCAATAGTAATTATCAATTGGAATTTCTTCTATAATCTCTCCTGATGGAGAAGGAATTTTTAATAACTGAACCGAAAAACCAGGAGGTTTTGAGTGGATTGAAACATGCATTTGATTGGCGTGTAAGCTATTGTCTGGGGCAATAAAATTCGCTGCAATAGCACAAAAAGTAACCAAACATATAAAAACAAAACTTATTCCGCCGATAGGCTTTTTAAGCACTTTTAAATAAGTGGGGGTTTGTTCCAATCCTTACTGTTTAACTTGAGCGATCGAACGTTTATTCCCTTTAAACTTCATTAAGTCACTTAATACATTAATCGCTTCATCCACATAAATATCTTTGCCTAAACTCTCTTCCCAACGCACTCTTTTCTCTTTAGAAACGTCGTCTTTTTCAATCAAGGGTAAATCTTTGTCTAATGCTTTGAAGGATAAAATACTTTCAAACTCATTTAACTTTTTAAACTTCTCTGTCTTTTTATCTGTTGCTTCATTTTTGGCTAGGTAAGCATCAAAATTGAGGGAATAATCATTGTCGTTTTGGCGGGATTTAATCCATTTAGCCTGCTCGTTGATTAATTGAACAAAAGGATTATTTGCTAAGCGTTTTCTACTGCGATCAATGGCATAGTTGTATTGATCTCCAGAGGACCATAAGTTAAATTCAGCAGGGCTAATTTTATCCCATTCTAGGGGATTGTCTTGATCTTTTTCTCCCGTATCTATATAGGCATAACGATTAGGGAAAATAATATCACTCTTAACGCCTTCTAATTGTGTTGAGCCACCGTTGATACGGTAAAATTTGTCTGTTGTTAATTTCATGGCTCCTAAATCGCCATAGGTGTTGTTAGAAATAATCTGATTTAAATCGATCACATTTTGCACAGTTCCTTTCCCAAAGGTTTGCTTACTTCCTAAAACAATAGCGCGTTTATAATCTTGTAAGGCCGCTACTAAAATCTCTGAAGCTGAGGCAGAAAACTCGTTTACCATCACGACTAAAGGTCCATCCCACTCAATCGATTTATCTTCATCTCTTAAAATCTGCTTTTGACCGCCAGTTGATTTTACTTGAACAATAGGGCCTTGTTCAATAAAATATCCCGCCATGTCTACGACTGTTTGTAAAGATCCCCCACCGTTATTACGTAAATCAAAAACGATTCCCTCTACTCCTTCTTCTTTTAGTTTTGCTATTTCTTTTTTGACATCGCTTGCGGCATTGCGGTTTCCATAATCACTAAAGTCCACATAAAAACGCGGTAGGTGAATTAACCCAAAACGCTGATTATTTTTTTCAATAATCGTTGATTTTGCAAAGGCTTCTTCTAACTCTATCACGTCCCTAGTAATGGGGACCACTACGGTCGATCCATCGACTTTCTTAATGGTCAAAAACACTTGGGTGCCTTTGGGGCCCTTGATTAATTTGATCACATCATCTAAACGCATCCCCACTACATCCACAGGGGTTTCGTCTACCTGAGCGACCTTTAATATTTTATCGCCTGGTTCGATCAATTTATCTCTCCAGACTGGCCCACCAGAAATTACTTCGACGATTTCGATTTCTTGATTTCGCTTAGATAATCGCGCTCCAATTCCTTCAAACTTTCCAGAAATATTTTGATCGAAACGCTCCTTAGCACTGGGGGCTAAATAACTTGTATGTGGATCAAATTGCAGGGCGATAGCATTGACATATAAAGAGAAAAAATCGTTGCGATTAAGATCATCACGTACTTCAAAAAAGTATTTCATATCCTCTTTTAACACTTCACGTGTTTCGATTTCTAGATCAGCATCAGATTTGATGATATAAGTAGAATCGCTTTCTTTTTTATCTTCTTCACGTTCTTTAAGTCCAGCGTAAATTCCTATTGCATTTAGTTTCAAAAACTTTCTCCATTTGGTTTTAAGCTCTGTTAAGGATTGTGCATAAGGTGTATTTTCATAGTCGGTACTAATGCTTTCTTTTTTGTTGAAATCAAAAGGTTGTTCGAGTAAAGCTGGATAAAAAGATTTGACTTGCCCCATTCGTTGCAGGAATTTCTCGTGCGAAAGGTTAAAAAAGTCAATTTTTGAGGCCTTGATTTGATCGTCTATTTTTCTTTTATAAGAATTAAAATTATTGATGTCTGTTTTGATAAAGAATTGGTGTCTACCATCTAATCCATTTAAATAGTTCATGTAGACATTCTCAGAAAACACATCATCTATTTCTGTAGGAGAAAAATGCCCTCTATTTAACACATAAGAAATTATTTCAATAAGCAGTTTATCCTTAGAGGGATTTTTGATGGTGTCGGTAAAAGCGACAAGTGTTAATCCACTAAGTAGCAACAAACATAAAGTGATAATTTTTTTCATAGCATTTGGATTAGTCAACTAAGATATTGAATTGACTACGTCTTAGCAAACAACCCAAGCCTTTTTGACGCTATTTTAACAGCCTAGGAAAGTATTTTCTTACCTTAGCTAAAAAGATCCAATGGCTAAAAGACCTTTAATTTTAGTGACGAATGACGACGGAATTACAGCACCGGGTATTCGAGCACTAATTGAAGTAATGAATAAAATAGGGGACGTAGTGGTGGTTGCTCCAGACAGCCCACAATCTGGAATGGGTCATGCCATTACAATTAACTCTACCCTTAACTGTACAGAAATAAAAGTAGATAACGGGCCACAAAAAGAGTATCAAAGCTCTGGAACACCAGCAGATTGTGTTAAACTAGCCATCAATGAATTAATGGCTCGAAAACCAGATTTATGTGTCTCTGGGATTAATCACGGTTCAAATGCATCCATCAATGTAATTTATTCTGGTACTATGAGTGCCGCAATAGAAGCTGGGATAGAAGGAGTTCCGGCCATTGGGTTTTCATTGTTAGATTATCAATGGACCGCAAATTTCAACCCGTTAAAACCCTTTATAGAAACCATTGTTCGCAATGCGCTCAAGGAAAAAATATCTTCGGACGTAGTCCTGAATGTCAATTTTCCTTTACTAGGAGAAAATGAAATTAAAGGAATCAAGATTTGTAGGCAAGCTAAAGCTCGCTGGGTTGAAAAGTTTGATAAAAGACAAAGTCCAATGGGGAAAGATTACTACTGGCTCACGGGAGAATTCATTAATGAAGACCGTGGGGAAGACACAGATGAGGCCGCATTAGCACAAGGGTATATCTCGATTGTCCCCACACAATTTGACTTAACGGCACATCACGCGATTCAAAAACTAAATAGCTGGAATTTTGAGGAATAAAGAAAATGCCATTGGAGCCATCATCGGGCTGGTCTTGACCTTTATCGGTATGACATTATTTACCCTCTTCTTTTCAGACGGTAATTTAATCAGTAGCTTGGAACAGTTATACTACCAGAAAAAATTAGGCGCTTTGATCAGTCTTGGGGCCTTATTAAATCTACCCGCTTTTTTTATCTTGATTAGAAGAAGAAAATATCAAATCGCCTATGGTTTAGTCACTGTATTAATTCTGCTAGTGGTTATGGTTGCATTACTCAAAGTTGTCTAGATGAAGTATTATATTATTGCCGGAGAAGCCTCTGGTGACTTACATGGCGCTAATTTAATCAAGGCAATCAATCAAGAAGACCCTACTGCCGAAATTCGTTTTTGGGGCGGCGATCAAATGGCTGCTCAAGGCGGAACACTGGTTAAGCATTATAAAGAATTGGCCTTTATGGGGTTTTGGGAAGTTTTTATTAACCTGAAAACCATTTTAAATAATATTGCTTTTTGCAAAAGAGATATTTTAGATTTTCAACCAGATGTTCTGGTCTACATCGATTATCCAGGCTTTAATATGCGTATTGCCGCATGGGCTAAAAAGCAAGGCATTCCAAACCATTATTATATCAGTCCACAGATCTGGGCTTGGAAAGAAAATCGCATCAAGAAAATCAAACGTGATTTAGACGCACTCTATGTTATTCTTCCTTTTGAAGCGCCTTATTTTAAAGAAAAACACAATTATGATGTGACCTTTGTAGGCCACCCATTAATTCAAGTCATTAAAGAGGAACGACAAAAAGAAGACACTCTACCTCTTCAACTAAAAGAAACAAATAAACCTATTATTGCGCTTTTACCGGGAAGCAGAAAACAAGAAATTAATAAAATGATGCCTGTTTTCCTCTCTGTTATTGATCGGTTTCCAGACTATCATTTTGTTATTGCTGGAGCTCCGGGTATTGAAGCAGAATGGTATCAAAAATTCACCATCCACCCCTCTGTCTCATTATTACACAATCAAACCCATAGCCTTTTAAAAAATGCTTTCGCTGCCATTGTCACCAGTGGTACAGCTACTTTAGAAACAGCTCTTTTTGGCGTGCCACAAATGGTGTGTTATAAAAGCAGTGGCCTTAGTTATGCTATTGCAAAACGAATTGTCAAACTAGAGTATATCTCTCTGGTGAATTTAATTCTCGATAAAGAGGTGGTCAAAGAATTGATCCAAAATGATTGTACAACAGAAAAAATTGCTGCAACCCTAGCGCTATTAGGAGAGGAGAAAATAAGACAGCAAATTGAATTGGACTACAACAGTTTAACCCAAAGTTTAGGGGAGAAAAAGGCAAGCCAAACTGTGGCTCAACAGATCGTTAGTTCCATAAAATAACAGGATTTGTATATTTAAAGGGTGAAACCCTTTTCTTTACCATTTGTCCCTTTTTTACTAGCCTTTATCTTAGGGGTTCACTTTTCGATTCAAATCGATCCCTTATTCAAATGGGTAGATGGAGGTATTGGCTTAATCCTACTGCTTTATTTTTCGTTTAATTCCCTCTTACAATGGCGGGTACTCCTTTTTGGCTTCGCCTTTTTTATACTAGGAATACAGGCGGGGGAAATCGATCAAAGGATTTCCAATACGCATTACAGTCAATTTGTTAAGCCTGCTCAACAAAACTACTTTAAAGTTGTACTAAAACGTAAACTAAGTCCCAGCAAAACCAGAGAACGCTATTATGTCACCGTAAAAAAAGTCAATGACCAACCCGCTAGCGGCTCACTTTTATTGACGGTCAATAAAAGTGAGGGAGATAAAAGCTCCCTAGATTATCAGAATATATGGATTATAAAGGGACAAATATCTCCCATCAAAGGTCCTTCAAATCCCGGGGGATTTAATTATAAGGCCTATTTGAAAAGCATCAAGATAAATTATCAAACAAACATTGATAAGAAGGATATTTCGAGGGCAGAAAGCACTGGCTTTTCACTTCTAAAGTATAATGCATTTCTATTAAAGAAGTTAGACGAGAGTAGATTAAACCCTCAGACAATTGCTATCCTAAAAACCATCTTACTCGGAGAACGCAGCAGCTTAAACACTTCGACAAGAGATGAATTTGCTAAAGCAGGGGTAGTTCATTTATTTGCGATTTCCGGCTTGCATGTTGGGCTATTAATGTTATTTTTTCAAACTTTATTTAGACCTTTAGTCTCATTACCTAGGGGAAAATTATGGCAAAATATAGCCGTTCTAGCTTGTTTGTGGTGCTATGCTTTTTTAGTGGGTGGATCTGCCTCTGTGATCCGGGCAGTTACATTATTTTCGGCCTATCAAATTGGACAAAATAGCGGACGAAAACTCCCCACCGCCTATTTGGTTTTACTCTCTATGGGAATACTCCTATTTATTCGGCCTAGTTTTATCCAGCAACTAGGCTTTCAAATGAGTTATCTAGCCGTCTTCGGAATCTTGTTTCTTTCGCCTTTATTTAAAATCAACTTTAAACATAGGGCGTTAGGATGGTTTTGGCAACTAACCATTGTTTCCCTTTCGGCGCAAATTGCGGTGGCACCTTTAAGTATTTTTCACTTTCATCAATTCCCAACGTTATTCTTGTTGAGTAACTGGGTTATTTTGCCCTTTATGGGCGCATTCTTATATATTAGTTTGACAGCCTTACTGTGGCTATTAATTTCTCCCTTACCCCTATGGTTATTGTGGCTAGTAGATAACGCTGTTACCTCTATGCTAAGGTTTGTTCAATGGGTTGCAGAAAAAGAAAATTGGCTATTAGATCACATTTATTACACCCCATTGAGTTTATTGCTGATTTATTTCACCTTAATTTGTGCTAGCTTTTATGGGCATAGCAAAAAAAATCTTTGGCTTTACGGGACAATGATAAGCTCAATGTGCCTTTATATCAATATCAAAAGAATTCCCACACAGCAACTTTGGATAGCACATCAATAGAAACAAACTATTTTAGTTAGTCTAGCCAATCAAAAGCTCACATTTCATGTTTTAGACAGTTTATCGCAACAGGCCAATCTTGTTGCGGACTTTAGGAATTTGTATTCCCATCAAAAAATAGATTTCCAGCCCCTAGTAAATGCTTATCACATCAATGGAAATTCCCTCTTGCTCATCGATGGACCATGGGTGATGGACCTAGAAGAGATTCCAGAAGGACACTGGATATTACAAAAGAATGCAAAGGTAAATCTGGCACGTTTACTTCAAAGGGCGAAGCCAAAAAAAATCATTATCGACGGCAGTAATAGTCCCTATTATCAAGACCGATGGATCAAGACCCTAAAAGCACAAAACATCCCTTATCACATCACTGCTACATCGGGCGCTTACTATCTTTTCTAAATCGCGGGATAAAATTCTTGAGATAAATCTCTATGTCTTCGGGTTTAGAAAAGACAGCATAATCCCCTTGTTTAATCATCTTGAGATAAGGCTCTAATTGCTGTGGATTATAATAGCCCACCACTGGCATAATAGGATCACCATCTTCACTAAAAAAGACCATGGTGGGATAGCCTCTAATTCCTAAAAACTGGGTGAATTGATGCGTGGCATTTCGACTTTTGCGATTAGGATCATAATTAGGGTTGCGAAATACTTGATCGTAAAAAGCGATTTCTTCGGTCCCTTCTGCATTAAACTTTACGGCATAGTAATGTTCGCTAATATATCGGGCGACATCTCTATTGGCAAAGGTTTTTTTGTCTAACAACTTACAGGGGCCACACCACTTTGTATAAACATCCATGAATATTTTCTTTGGCGCAGTTTTTTGCGCCTCAAGTGCTTCTGCCAGTGTCATCCATTGGATTTCTTGAGCTTGGACAACTACTGACCCTAGCAACAATAAAAAGAGAATTTTAAATTTCATAGCTGTAGTTTTTTTTTAATGTACATCACCCATTAACTTTTTCATAAGTGGGGAGAAAATAATCACGATTAATCCAGCACCTAAAGCATATTGTGAGATTAGCATAAAGCCATCTGTATAGATATCAATCGTATCTAAACCACCAACATTAACATCGGTACTATCAACGGCTAATTGCTTTCCTATAAAACCAACAATTTGGAAAGCATAAGCAGAAGATAAAAACCAAATTCCCATCATAAACGCTACAATGCGTTTTGGGGATAAGCTAGTAATCTTAGATAAGCCAACTGGAGACATAAACAATTCTCCAATGGATAAAACAAAATACATAATGATCAAATAAGCAAAAGGAACCATCCCATTTTCATCTGCACTTCCCTTACTTAAAGCCAATATATAGAAACTAGCTCCAGCCAAAATCAAGCCAAGACCGAACTTATAAGGTGTACGTGGGTTTAATTTTTTCTTTGACAAAGCTTCCCATAATAAAGAAATAGGGATGGCCAAGAGAATGATAAACATTGAATTTAACGAGTTTGTTTGTGCAGCAGTCATCAATCCATCTAAAGCAACATTTCTAGAAGCAAATAACGTAATTACACTTCCTGACAACTCATGAAAGCCCCAAAACATAGTCATGAAAAAAGTAATTAATACGGCCATGAATAATTTTTTTCGCTCTTCAGCAGTCGATTGTAACATTATATTTCCAAGATAAATTACGATTGTAATTCCAATTAGCTTGAAAATCAGTCCTACAATGGTTTCATCGCCTAAAATAGACTCTCCACCCATAATTGCATCATAAGATGATAATACATAAGCAATTACTGGAACAGATAAGACCGATAGAATTGGAATAAGTGTTTTCTGGGGAATCCCTAACACAGGCTTTTCATAGACGTCATTATTTGGGGGTAATCCTTTGTCTCCAAAGACGTTCTTCTTGATCCCGCTCCAAAAAAACAAAAGACCAGTCATCATTCCAAAACCGGCTAAGGCAAAGCCATAGTGATAACCATAGGTTACTGCCAATCCCCCGCATAATAAAGGCGCAATCCAGCCTCCAATATTGATCCCCATATAGAAAATCGTAAAACCTGAATCTTTTCTAACATCCCCGTCTTTATACAAGGCGCCTACAAAGGTGGAAATATTCGGTTTAAAAAAACCATTCCCAACGATGATAAAAGCGAGGGCTAAAAAGAAAGCTATATCATTTTCTACGGCCAAAACAAAGTGCCCAATCGACATTAAAACACCCCCTAAAAAGATAGAAGAACGCATGCCTAAAATTTTATCAGAAACTTGACCACCTATCACGGTAGAGGCATAAACAAGAGACCCATAAGAGGCGTAAACAGCGGCAGTAGCAAAATCTCTATTGGATAAAGATTTGAATATTTCTTCTACCATATAAAGCGTCAGTAGCGCTCGCATCCCATAGAAACTAAATCGTTCCCAGAGTTCTGCAAAAAATAAATAAAACAAACCCTTTGGGTGTCCTAACACTGTCGCTTCGTTGTTTGCTTGTGTCGCCATAATATTCGATTGGTTTTGCTCTCTCTAAAGAATGTCACAATAAATGTCATCATTCGCTTATCGAGAAGATGGTAAGTAAATGTTTATGTCTGTTAAAAGTTAATTCTTCCGAAAATAATCATTTTAGTCGACTTATATCAAGCCCTAAGAAAAATTAACAGCGGATTGAAAAAGCTTATATTTACAAAAAAAATAGCGCCTTATGCAAACGCCCATTAGTGGATTTTCTAAACGCTCGAAGAAAGAAAAAATAGCGTGGCTCATTAAGAACCATTTTCACAATACCGAAGCAGCTCAAGCCATTGTCGAACAATACTGGCACCCAAAAGAGCAACTGCAACAACTTCATGACGATTTTATCGAAAACACCATTAGCAATTACTACTTGCCACTAGGGGTTGCCCCTAACTTTAATATCAATGGGAAATTATACACCATCCCTATGGCGATTGAAGAAAGCTCTGTTGTTGCTGCCGCCGCAAAAGCCGCTAAATATTGGGGTGATCGAGGTGGTTTTAAAACCGAGATTTTAGGGCAAGAAAAAATTGGACAGATTCATTTTATGTATCAAGGAGATGCTTCAAAACTAGCATCGTTTATCCCAAAAATCAAAAAGCAACTCTTAGAAGACGTTGCAGATATTACCAAAAACATGGAGCAACGCGGGGGAGGTATTCGCTCCATCGAACTTCGCGATAAAACAGATCTAATCGCAGATTACTTCCAATTGCATCTTTGCTTTTTGACCGCAGACTCTATGGGAGCCAACTTTATCAACTCTTGTTTAGAGGCTATCGCCAAAAGATTACAACACTATATTCAAGCGGCAGAAGTTTTTACAGAAAAAGAGAAAGACATTGAGATTGTTATGAGCATACTCTCAAATTTTGTTCCTAATTGTATCGCAAAAGCCAGTGTTTCTTGTCCCATAGAAGATCTCGAGCAAGAAGAAGGCTTAAGCAAACAGGCCTTTGCAGAAAAATTTGTTCGGGCTGTTAAAATTGCTCAAAAAGAACCTTTTAGAGCGGTAACCCATAACAAAGGTATTATGAACGGGGTCGATGCAGTGGTGATCGCTACCGGGAATGATTTTAGAGCAGTAGAAGCTGGGGTGCATGCCTATGCAGCACGCAATGGTCAATATGCTAGTTTATCACACGCTTATCTCGCAGACGACAGCTTGCACTTCGAATTAGAATTACCCTTAGCCATAGGAACAGTAGGCGGACTGACCAATTTACACCCACTGGTTAAATGGTCTTTAGAACTACTAGGAAACCCTTCTGCGACAGAGTTGATGCAAATTATTACGGTGGCTGGTTTAGCCCAAAATTTTGCCGCAATTCGTTCACTCGTGACCTCTGGGATTCAAAAAGGACATATGAAGATGCACTTGTTAAATATCCTAAATCAACTCAATGCAACTGAAGCTCAAAAAGAAGCGGCAATAACTTTTTTTAAAACAAACCCGGTAAGTCATAGTGCGGTTGCTAACTTTCTTGAAAAAAATTAAATCATGGAGTTTTATAGTCATGGAAAGGTATTGCTCACAGCAGAATATGTTGTGCTTGAGGGAGTAAAAGCACTATCGCTCCCCACTAAAAAAGGGCAATCGCTTCAAGTGGTCTATACTCAAGAAAATACCATTCAATGGCAAAGCTATACCGATCAAAATGAACTTTGGATTGATTTAGTGTTTGACACAAATTTTAATATTCTTGCTTCGCAAAAAACCAGTAAGGAACATATCGCATCTGTACAATCACTTTTAAAGACCCTTTCGGCGCTTGCGCCTAATTTTTATAAAAGTGGCTTAAAAGTTATTACCAAGCTTGAATTTCCAAGGGATTGGGGTTTAGGGTCTTCTTCTACCCTCATCAATAATTTAGCCCAATGGCTTAAAATCAATCCTTATCTATTACTTGAAAAGACCATGGGTGGAAGTGGCTATGATATTGCTGCTGCGCAACACAACCAGCCTATTTACTACAAAAGAAATGGACATCAACCCGATGTAACTCTTGCTGCTTTTTCACCGACGTTTAAATCAAAATTATTTTTTGTGCATTTAAACCAAAAACAAAATAGCCGTAGCGCAATCTCAAATTTCAAAAAGCTAGCAGCCATTTCTTCTTCAACTAAAGCGCGTTTAGCTGCTATAGGAAGTGAAATCGCTCTCTCAACTGACTTAGATCAGTTTTGCATTTTACTCAAAGAACACGAGAAAATTACCGCTGCTTTTTTAAATCAATCCCCTGTACAAGAGCGTCTTTTTCCAGATTTTGATGGGCAGATTAAAAGCCTAGGGGCATGGGGTGGCGACTTTGTTCTAGCGGCCGGTAATAAAAACGTTAAGGCGTATTTTGAGAAAAAGGGCTATTCCACAGTAATTTCCTATGCTAACTTTATTTTAGGGTAAAAAAAATCCCCTTAAAAGGGGATTTTTTTTCAATACCATTGAAAATTAATAATACAACGCGCGGTTGTCTTCAATCTCTGCAGATGTCTCTAGTGCCTCAACAATAGCGGCACCTAAACCTTCACGACCTTGATTCGTCAATTGACGTGCATAATCACTGTAATCTTCAAGATCTTCAGCGATTTTCTTAGCAGTAAGTTGTAATAGATAAATCCCGTTATTTCCTTCGATCAATTTTGATGTACCTCCTTCTTTAAGACTAAAGGCAACCCCTACAATATAAGGTTCAAAACCAGCCCCGACTAGAGTACCACTTTTTTGATTTACGGCTAAAGCGTTAACCACTTCAAGACCATTTTTTGCAGCAAGATCTTCTAGAGAGCTTATCGCTTTGTTGTTTGCAATGATTTGTGCCGCTTTCTTTTCTTTGAGAATCGCTTGTGTAACTTCTAAAAGCACCTCCTCTGGAGCCGCTAATCCTTTTTCACGAGCTGCGGTAACTTGAACCACAGCATAACCTCCGTAAGAAAGGTTAAAACGCTTTATTTCTCCTACTTTAGTATCTTCATTAAACGCCCATTGTACAATATTGCGTTGCTCTGGTAAGCCAGGAAGATTTTCATCTAATTGTGCAACTTGATTTACTGTTCGAACATTAAAGATACTTGCTTCTGCAACAGCAGCGAATTCCCCTTTACCAGCATCCATTTCAAATTGGGTCGCGTCTTTAAAAATACGATTCGATGTTTGATCAGAAGGAATAATTTCTCTACTAACACTTGCTAATAAAACTAAGTCTTGCTTGTCTGTAACTTTGATCACGTGAAACCCAAATGGCGTTTCTACTAATCCTACAGCTCCTACGCGACTTTTGTTAGCAAACTCAAAAAACTTGTCATCCATATCACCTTCACTAAAGAAACCTAAATCTCCAGCAGTATTTCTACTAGGGCCATCAGAGTTTTGTAAAGCAAGCGCACCAATGCGATCGCTATCACGACGTACTTGACGTAACAAATTATTTGCTAGGGCTTTTGCCTCTGCTTTAGTTCTGGTTACATTAGGTTGTGCGCGTTCTGCGCCTTGATATGCGATTAAGATATGGGAAGCGCGAATATTCGCATCTTCTTTTCTATCGAGTAATTTTGAAAGCTTTAAAGTATTGATGTCTCTATATGGTCCAAAAACTTCTCCTTCTCCAAGGTTGTATAAAATCTCTGCATACTCTGCAGGAAGTCTTCCTTTTGAAGAATAAATTGAATCAAAACTTTCTTCTGAATAGCGATCGATAAAATCAGTTAAATTCTTTGTGTTTTTAAAGCCTAGAATAGTATCCGTTAATTTAGAAACATCGTTGTACTCTACTCTATCATCTGCTAAGCCTTCTAAACCGTTACGGATCACAGTTTGGTCTTCTTCGGTAGCTTGCTCTAAGAAAGAGATATATTGTAAACTTCTTGAAGCTTCTCTTTCGTATTTGCTCGCATTATCTTTAATATATGCTTTTACCTCACTTTGTTTAATTGTAAACAGAGAATCTGCAAGACTTGCATAAGGAATTTGAACATAGTTTAAATCTACATTGTCTGCTTCTAGATGGTAAAATGTTTTTGCTTCTTGATCAGTAACAGCTGTAGAAGATTGGATTAAATCAAAATAAATCGATTCACGTGCAGAAGCAATAATCCCTGCTTCTTGTTGTTTCCAAGTTTCATATGCTTGAGGATTTGTATCACGCATCTGTGCAATAAAATCTGCAAAAAGACCAAAGTCAAAAAAGCCTGCTTCGTTAATAAAACGCGCATCAGTTATGATAGATTCTGTCGAAGAAACAACTTGCTCGATTTGATCCTTCCCTGCATCAATTCCTAAAACGTCAAACTCTTTTTGAAAAAGCTCGTTACGTACAAATTGATTCCAAACAGTTTGAACAGCTTGTAGAGTGGTGTAACCATATGTGCGTTCTGTTTGATCGACTAAAAGTCTAAAAGTTTCTAATGGGATTTCTTCACCATTGACAATTCCAATGGGTTCGTTAGGTCCTGTATCTCCCGATCCATTCCCAAATGCTCCAGAAATCACAAATGCAAATAATGCTAGTCCTATCACTAAAATCAAAAAGATAGATCGTTGTCTAATTTTACCAAGTATGGCCATGCTATTGGTTTTTTTTGTATTGAATGCGAAAGTACAATTTACTTTGCAATTATAAAAGCCTTTATGGACTAGAGAAAAGGACTAAAAAAGAGTGGCTTAGCACTTATTCTATTAGGGTAGATTCTAGGGAAACACGTTCGATCTTAGTAGAAGAGACTTGGGTAACTTTAATTACATAATTTTCAATGCTTAAGACCCCGCCCTTTTCAGGTATTTTTTCAGTGTGGTAAACGATGAGTCCCCCCAGGGTTTCATAGTTTTCATCTTCAGGCAGATTTAAACCATAGGTAGTGTTGAGATAATCTATTTCTAATCTTGCCGAAAACTCAAATTGCGTATCACTTATTTGCTTTTCGAAATGGTCTACTTGATCGTGCTCATCTTCGATTTCGCCAAATAATTCTTCGACTATATCTTCAATGGTCAGTAAACCAGCTGTTCCCCCGTATTCGTCAAGAACTACAGCAATACTTTTATGCTTTCGGGTTAGACGATCAAGAACTTCGTTAATAGGGTTAGGTTCGTGGATAAACTCTACTGGAAGCAAGATTTCTTTAATGGTTTTAGGCTGCTTCAACATTTCAAATGCGTGAACAAAACCAATAATATCATCGATGGAACCTTCAAAAACTGGAATTTTTGAATATCCCGTAGAAGCAAATAGCTCTTTTAATGCTTCAATACTTTTGTCTTTTTCAATGGCAACTACTTCTGCTCTAGGCACCATTACCTCTCTCGCTTTAACGGTTGCAAATTCGAGTGCATTTTGAAAAATTTGTATTTCTGCATCCAGTCCTGCTTTGTTTTGAATTCCTTCTACCTGCTCTTCGATATAATCTCCCAGTTCGATTTTTGAAAAAGCAAGATCCATTTTTTCTGTATCATTTTTAAAAAATAAACGCAAGAGCGCATTTGTTAATAGAAGTACAAAGTGAGTAACGGGTGAAAAAATAGCGTAAAAAAAGGCAGCTGGCAAAGCAAAAAACTTAACCAGTTGATTAGCGTATAGCTGGAAAAACACCTTAGGAAGAAACTCTGCCGTGATAAGAATAATTCCGGTAGAAATTAAGGTTTGATAGAATAATATACTCAAAGGTAATTCTATCGCATAGGCTTCAGGAAAAAAGACTTCAATGATCTTGTCTCCCATAAGAATCCCATAAATCACAAGACACACATTATTACCTACTAGCATAGTAGTAATAAATCTTGAAGGGTTTTGGGTAATAAATCCTAGGAGTTTCGCGCTTAAACCTTTTTTATTTTTTTCGATTTCAATGAAAATACGATTGGAAGAGATAAAGGCTATTTCCATCCCAGAAAAAAAAGCAGAAAGCAGTAAGCAAAGCAGTATAAAACTGTCTACTATATCCATTTATTTGTTGCGTCGATTAAATTTCTTGCGGTAATGACTTCTAAAGAAGTACATGAAGATTGCTAGCACAGCAAAGCCCAAAAAAAGATAAGCCTTATTTGGCCTATCAGTCCATAGGACATAGGCCTCTTTAACAGATATAATAGCAATGACGATATAGAGTATTTCAGAAATTCGATGTGCTTTCATTGGGTTGTTTCTTCTTGAACTGCGACAGTTCCTGTTAATTTCCCTGTCTTAAATTTAGTGAATTCTTTATTGGTATCCAATCTTGTCGCGATGACATTATAGTCTTGGTTAGAAAAATTAAAGGTTTCTTCGGTGAAAATCCATTCTTCTTCTGCAGCCCAATAAAGCTGTGGTGTTTCTAATAATCCCCCGTCACTTGCTTTTAAAACCACATTGCCTTGCAGATCAATTATACCGGTTGCGTCGTATAAAATTCCATAATCAGCCGTAATGATATTTTCCTTTTTCAACTCGTCTAAAAAGGTCACTTTAAGTCCTTGTGGAAAGGTAGAATGGGCAAGGGATAAATTAGTGAAATCTCGATGCTCTGGTGCTGTTAAAACCGCTTTAATCTGTAAGGAATCTGTATAAACCATGCGAATATCATAGGCGATGGCAGCGGGTTCACCTTGAATGGGTTGTTCCTTAATCGCCGTTGTGCGTCCATTGTCGCAAGAACAAAAAAAGGTTACCATAATTATGGCAACCTTTATGCAATATAAATTCCCTAGGGAGTTCATTTTAAAGTTTTGGAACTTTAACACTACTGCTAATCCAGCATGAAAAAGTCACGCTTGAACCCTCTTTTCCTTCTGTAAATATATCTGTTTTGCTAGGAGCTCTTCCTTCATAACTTACAGCAGTTTTAAGCGCATTCTTTTTGATCGAAGCATCAACATTGGCTGCTTTACGCGCTGTATTTGCTGCTAACCAATAAACCGCTCTCTTTTCAAATTGTGTATTTCCACAATCGTTTGCACTACTAGCGTATAAATTAGCAATTAATAAATAGGCTTTCCCTAAAGAAGGCTGGAAGCCTAGAGCTTTTCGCGCATAGCTTCTCGCTTTTGACTTTCGTCCTTTTGCTTTAAATTCTAAAGCAATCTTGTATAAAGTTTTGGCCTTTTTATACTTGTCTGTTTCTAAAGAGATCGACTCTTCATAATAACGTAAAGCTTCACTACTGTTTCCGCGTTTATCATTTAAGATTCCTAAATAATAAGCAGAGTTAGCCGATGGCTCTAAAGCGTGTAAAGCTTCTACAATGGTTACGAATAAAGGATCATCTGCACAGTCCTTGCTCTTCATTCGACCAGCCGCACGGTTTAACCACACTGGATTAGCCTTATTCTCTTCAAAAGAGCTTTGATAGAGTGGAATCAAGTTTTCACAACTAGATTCTTTTGCAATAATAGCATCAAGGTTTCTTAAGAAAACTCCTATCGCATTAGAATTCACATCATATATTCGACGGCGTTTTAAATCTTTAGTAGAAAGGGCAGCACCACTTTCTTCCTTTTTTAAAATAACATCTAACTTTTTCGCTAAACTTGTTCCTTCCACCTCAAATTTTTCTGAAACCTCTTCGTACTTATCAAAAAGCATAGCAGTAGTAATCGACCCTTTTCCAGATTTGTACAAATCATAAAAGGTTTTGAAATAGTTATATAAGCGCTTAGGGTTAGTAAAACTGGCTGCGTCTTTGGTGTATGCTTCATCAAAAGTTGCATAGGTGTCTTCTAATGAACCTATTTTGAAGTCAATCATATTTTGTGCCTTACTCGACAAAATATCTCCCACTTTATTTTTCCCTCTTTTTGTTGGAAAATATTTAATCCAATCATCATAAAGTGCTAATAAGTCTGCTTGAACAGCAGCTATATCTGCTGCAGCGGCATTCTTTAAACGATCTTTTAAAATACGTTCTCCATAAGAGTAAATCGCAACATTTAAAGAAGGGCATTCAGTCTTAACTGCTAACCAAGGCTCATAAGCTGCAGTGTAATTTTTCACTTTTGCATTCTCTGCAAAAATGGAAAGATTTTGCAAACACTGTTGATTGTCTTGCGCTTTCATGTGACCAGATCCTAAAATAAGTAAGGTCACTAAAAGTTGTACATAATTTTTCATCTCTCTATTTTAATTATATTTTCTTTTTATAAACCATAAATCATTTAACGACAATCCTACACGAATTGCCCAAAAGCTTTCTTTTACTAAACCGCCTGTATCGACACCTCTTTGTCCTAATTCAAGCCCTACATTAAGGTTAGAATAACCAGAAACATTTGTGGCGCTGTAAAAGCCTCCTAATGGTAAACTTACTCCAAAGGATATGCCAGTTTCTTCTAAAGGAACAGAATTCACAATTACACCAGAGGTTTCTTGACGAAATCCTGCGCGATAAGCAATTCTTTTCCAGTAACTTGTTATCGATTCATAGTTAGGAATATACATCCCTCCCACAGACAAACGACTACTATCTTCATAGCTAATATTATTTAGTCGAATAAAATCATTGCGATAATTTCCAGAGTTAATCAATGTAATCTGAGCACCAAACAACCATTTTTTATCTTGACCCACACTCAAACCATAACTCATTCTATCACCTATAGTTAAACTAAGTTCGTCTAAGCCACTACTAGATAAATCTACTTCTTGAACGGCGCCTACATTTTGAGTAGATATGGACTGAGTATAATAGGTTTGACCATTTTTTGACACTAGAATATGCTCTGGTGCAAAACTCCCAAATGCATCTAAAACAATTTTATTTGTCAAAGCAAATTTTACATGCGCAGAAAGGTTATAATCAAAACCAGATATTGCAGAATCCCCTAATAAATAGGTGCCAAAATCGATATTTTCTTCTAAGCGAGAAGCCTGTGTATTGATGTTTCCAAAATTATAATTTACCGTTGCGCCTAGGCTAAAGCCTTTAAAAAGGTTTACCCCAACAGAGAAAAAAGTTTTATTGACTCCGCCACCACCCTCATACTGGTTGATAACTGCACTCCCTTCTATCGCATCATCAATAGATTGAAGCCTATACCCTACAGAAGAATAAGGCATTACTCCAAAACTAAACCCAAAATGCTTAGTAGGAATTGATACTGCTATATAATCTAATGAACCAGAAGCAACTTTGTCATTTGCCTCTAAAGAACTTAATTGAGTGTTTTTATAGTGAACACCCACCGAAAAAGTGGTTAGCTTTAATTCTCCTAAACTCGCAGGATTGTTGAGATTCGCGTGAATAGAATCAGAGTAGACACTTAATCCACCCATCATGCGATCGATTGCATTACCCCGAAAAGTAATGTCCCCTAAACCTCCCAAAGAATAAGGGGATGCAGAACTATTTTGTGCGTGGATAAAGGCCGTTGCTAATAACGCAAAAACAGATAATAATTTTCTCAACATTAATTTATATTGTAGTCCAGCAGATAGTTTAATCCATCTGCAAGAAAATTCGGATGGGCAAATATGGTGTTTTTTACGCTTTTAGACAAGAGAAGTGCATCTCCTCCTGTTAAAATTACTGTTAAAGAAGGGTATTCCCTTTGATATGCATTTATCTGACCCTCAATTTCATGAATAATTCCATGAATTACCCCAGCATTAATAGAAGTTGCTGTTGAATCCCCATACAAAGAAAGTGACTCTTCTGGGTTGACAAGCGGCAGCTTTCCCGTAAAGTGTTGCAAGCTTTTGAATCGCATATAAAGGCCAGGACTTATAGCACCGCCCAGATAGTTACCTTCTGCAGTAATAAAATCGAAGGTGAGACAACTACCTGCGTCGACAATAAGACAGTTTTGTAGTGGATACAATTTGGTCGCTGCAGCGACCAAAGCAATACGATCATCCCCTAAAGTTTCAGGAGTCGCATATTGAGAAGTAAAAGGAAAACGCAGCTCTTTAACCTCTTGCACTTGCTGCTGTGGAAAGATAGCTTGTAACTTTTCTTTTGTAATCATCCCGCGAACATCGGCATAAATAACATGGGTTAAAGCAGGGAAATTTTCGATTATTTGAACAGCTGCTTCTTGGATTGATTCCACCGTAGCAGACAATACACTTTCTTCTTGATCAAAAAGATGGTACTTGACCTTAGTATTTCCAATATCTAGGATTAAATGCATGGACAAATTTAAATAAAATGCGCTTGGCATTCTTTTCTTTTAAAAATGTTTTGTTGAGTCGCAAAAAGGACATTATATTTGCAACCACAATTGAGGTACCTTAGCTCAGTTGGTAGAGCAAAGGACTGAAAATCCTTGTGTCCCTGGTTCGATTCCTGGAGGTACCACATTTTAACCCTGTAAGTCATTGATTTACAGGGTTTTATTTTTTTAAGATCCTAATTTGTTCCAAATCTTGTTCCAAATATGGGTATTTTTTAGTACTTTTAAGACACTATGAGTGTTTATATTTCACCCAATTTAACTAAGAAAAAAACGGATTATAAACCTTCAGATAAAATCACCATATACCTGAATTATTATTTTCAAGGTAAGAAACTACGAATCCCTTCCGACGTTACAGTTTTATTTAAAGATTGGGATAAAAATTGGAAACAAGGAAGAAAATCTGATCCAATATTAAAAACTGATCAAAATCATGTTTCAAAAAACATTCTCTTAAAACAAAAATTAAGTGAAGTAAATCAGATCATTGATAGAATCAAATTAAATGGTCAAATACCTGTTATTGAATTAGTTAAAAACAATCTAAAGAATTTTAAAAAGGAAGAAGTCAAAAAAACTTTTGAGAATCTAGACTTGATTTTTTTGCTTAATGAATATTGTGATTACATAGAAAATGAAATAACCCTCAGAAAAGGATACAAGAAAAGTATTTTCACCTCTATAAAAAGAATTAATGAATTCACCCAACACTATAATAGAACATTGAATTACAATGTATTAGTATCTAATATAGATGAAGAATATCAAAAATCATTTTTGAAATTTTATTCCGATAAAGGTGATCAACCTTCTACAATAAGAAAACGATTAAAATCACTTGTTTCATTTGTTAATTGGTGTGGTAAACAAGGATATACTAATCATAAAATATCCGTTATACCTTTCA
>Ga0209199_1000490_pt1 | contig 56532 bp, 63 predicted proteins | sample COGITO_mtgs_1105_7_FD_184805 | JGI IMG/M metagenome (GOLD analysis project Ga0209199, IMG submission 184805) | Pelagic marine microbial communities from North Sea - COGITO_mtgs_110523 (SPAdes) (version 2) | ecosystem: Environmental > Aquatic > Marine > Epipelagic ... | reverse complement strand
ATTGTCACCCTCCATCAGTATGCAGAGTAATCGAAGGAGCATCAAAGCCTAGGTCGAGATTCTGGGCTGCCTACTAGCCTACCAGCCTACTTGCCTAATTAGATACCTGGGTACTCGGATACTCGGCTAGTTGGCTAGTTGGGTACTTGGAGGTCCAGCCCAACTCCTCCCAAAAACTGAGAACTTTTGAGCCTCTATAATGATAACAATCATCATGGAGACCTATCATGTTTACGACCTTCACAGCCCTTGCTCTTGCAGGGGGTGCGCTTCGGCTTGTCCTGCAGTGGCAGCTACGCAAACGCTGGGACATCTCACTGGCAGTCCCACAGGTACTCGCAGGGACCCTTATGGTCCTGGCTGGCTTACCGAGCATGCTACAGCCCTTCCCCTTTCCAATCCCACTCAGTCTCACCCTGGGCCTGCTGTTGCCTGACCTTCTTCTGCGGAGGACCTAGGATGACGAACCTTCCCATCACCCCTGGGTGTGTCGTGTTGCTTGCTAGCTTTGACGACATCCCCGCTCACCAGTTCTTGGTGCAGGAGGTCTTCGAGGACTGAATCACAGGCACTGCCCTCACAGGTCCCCTTGCTGGGGAGTACGGAGAACCAGACATTGCGTTGGTTCTGCAGGTCTCATCGAGACCAACCTAAGCCAAGAGCACGTCAGGGAAGGGCTTAGTCCCTGCTCTTCCTTGGCGCTGCTCACAAATTCCAACTCACAACCCACAACCAGGGCAATTGCCCCAGAAAGGAGACGTCATGTCACCTCAGATTAAGTACGCCCACAAGACCCACAACACCTGGGTCTACCGCAGGACCTACCCCAAGGCTCTGCAGCCCCTCTTGGGCAGTGCCCTTAAGCAGTCTCTCAAGACCTCTGATGCCCGCGAGGCGAAGGTCCGCGTGGCTGAGTTGAACCAAACCTTCACAACCATCATCAAGGAGGCTCAGGCCCATGCCCTTGCTACCCCTCACACCGATACTCTCACTGCTACCCAAGGTCCTCGACTGGGCGTGGGTCGTCCTCGATATCAGCGTGCTCGTCTTGTGGGTGATGGGCTAATCAGCGAGCTTGCTCAGGCCTACCTTGCGGAGACAGCTGATCGCTTACGCCCTGGCAGCTACAAGTCGGTGCGCTTTGCTCTGGAGTTGCTCTGCTCGCACTTAGGTGGGCGTGCTGTTGGGGAGCTGTCCCTCACACAGGGGAAAGAGGTGCTGGGATACATCACTCAGCTCTCTCCCAACGTGCGCAAGTACAGGCAGGGGAAGGACGCTGGATTGGTTGAGCTTGCAAGCCTGTCAGTGACCTCTGAGGGTATCACTCTGGCACCCCAGACCCAGGCCCGTATCCTCAAGCAGATGTCCCAGTTCCTTGACTGGTGTGTTGGGGAGGGAGAGCTAACGGCCAACCCCTGGGAGGCCCTCAAGGTCAAAGACCGGCCAGAGGTCCATCCCCATGGTGTGCTCACGGATGAACAGGTCAGCCTCCTCCTCAGTGCCAAGGACCGGCTGCTGCACAGTGCCCTGCTCTTTGGGCTCCTTACGGGCATGCGCTCAGGGGAGATCTGTGGGCTCATGGCGGAGGACATCACAGCAAAGGGCAACCTGGGGCGGTTTGTTAGCATCAAGCCCAATGCGGTGAGACTGCTGAAGTCCAAGGCAGCTGAGCGAGAGGTGCCACTGCATGGGGTTCTAGAGGGACTTTTGGATACCGTCCTGCCAAAGTCCGGCAGGCTGTTCCCGTATCTCACGGTGGACAAGGTTGTGAAGCGGTACGCAAAACTCAGGCAGAGACATCCAGAGCTGCACAGGACCGTGTTCCACTCAACCCGTAAGTGGTTCATCACACAGTGTGAGCGCACAGGGGTTCCTGAGCACTTCACTGCAACTCTCGTGGGGCATCACTCGGCTAGGTCCGAGAACAAGCTGACTTATGGGCTGTACTCGGCTGGCATCAGTGATGCGCAGAAGCGGGAGATCGTCGAGGGGGTCAGAGTGCCTCAGGCATAAAACATGCATGCACTCAAACCCCGTCTGGCTTCCCTTCGCGGGTGGTCAGGCGGGAGTACGGCGATTTATTTTTTTGCGGGAGGAGGAAGGTTTGGAGCCAGTGCAGACATTGGTGCCAATCGCAGCGAACGCAAGAAAACCCAAGATGACAAATGCTGCGCCTCGCATATTTCTACAGGAAGGGCGCTTTGCGGTCGTTCGCTGCGCCATCCACCAAGGTCACCAATGCGGACAGTGCGGTCCTTGCTCGAATTTTACCCAAAGTCTGCTTTCAGATTGAACCGTTCAACAGACGGTGGTTTTGGGAGATTTATATCAACGCGATGAATAGCCATTTTCATCCCTTCTGTTTAAGACACTAGGTAGCTGAAGACCCAAGTTGTAGCCACACATTCTGGCGAGCGCCTTTTCAAGTCAGACCAATTATACGGAAAGTAGTCTATGAATAATTCAATCTTCGGGAATCGACGTGCAGCCAGCATCGTATTGGCGGTGGGGATTGTGATTGGCCTTTTGGGGTTTACGAACAATGGGCCGTTCATCAAAGGGGCGAAGGGCTACTCACAAGAGATCGCAAGAAGTTCGGCCACGGCTTACTTGTCACTTCGGTTAATCAATGCCGCGATTTCGTTTGCTGAAGAAGTGGAAGTGGGTGGTTCAGTCATAGCGGTGAACGGATCAGCACATCCATTCAAGGTACTCGAACCGATTGATGATGCCGTTGAACGTCTGTCCGCCGCAATTTTTCTTGTTGGCGCTGTTTCAGGTGTTTTGGCTGTTGTTTTACCGATGTTGGGAGGTGTCGCGCTCGTATTGATCGGAGCTTCTCTGACAATTCTGGCAGGTATGGACTTGAGCAGTCTAAGATACCCGGGCCGAAATTTCTTGTTAAACTTGTTTCAAGGAACCGCCCGATTGGGCGGGTTGGGATTTCTGATTGTCATTGCGTTTTCGATAAGTTCTTGGTTCGCAGACGGCGTATCAAATAGGGCATGGGGTGAGTATCAGCTTACTCTCACAAATATTGCCGAGCAGATGCCCAAGCTATCACCAGAAAATGTATCGATTCTCGATGCAGAGCAGGCAAATGAAATTGAGGACCATGATGAGTTGGTTGAGCCTGAGGCGATGTACCTCGAAGAAGAGGAAAAAGGGTTCTTTAAAAGTGTCGGGAACGGGCTGAGAGCAACCGGCGAAGGGGCCGTGAATATCGCCAGTTCCGCAGCGTCCGGTGTAAGCAATTTGACAACCAGTGCAGTTGACGGCGTAAAGGGAGCGGCATCGTCTGCTACCGCGTCCTACAACAAGGCGAAGAACATATTGATGGTTCTTACCTCTAGATCTGATGATTTAGTAATGGCACTGATGGGGGTTTTTGCTGCATTCCTGTTTAAAACTGTTGTTTGCCCTATGCTCATCTTGATTGGTCTTTGGAAACTAACAGGAAGTTTTGAATTTATGCGCAGAGATGGACAAGCCCCAACGTCTGAAACGTCCGCCCGTTAAGATTGCACCGCCAAGTGGTTGTTTGGTGGTGCCTTAAAACCCTCTTCATTGGCTCTGCCGCAAAACACCCCAATTTGCTCTGCCAAAAAAAACTCATTTGAAACCTGTGTGGTTTTGGAGGGTTTTTGACAAGCCAACGATTGCAGACATTCTCGGCGGTGCAGAATATTGGTCGGTTTGGGCTCCTTACCGTCATTCGCTGCACCGTCCGCTAAGGTCCGCAATTGGCCGGAAGCTGACCTGCCAACCCGTCCAGCTTTGGGAGCAAGCCAAAAACGTCACTCTGATCTGACACATAAGTCTGGACCGCTTTCAGGACCATTTCACCTTGCAGCCCCCTCCTTAAGTCCTTAGTGTTGCATGAGAAAATTCTGAGTTCGGTATCCTCTCCTGGGCACCATTCTCCCCCACATTAGATTGGAAACGAGAATGACGAACACACTGTATCAAAACGACATCCCCGCTGATCTGGATCTTGGCCCAGTCGTTGCAATTGACTGCGAAACCATGGGTCTGCATCCTAATCGCGATCGCCTGTGCGTTATTCAGATGTCGGGCGGCGACGGCAACGCTCATTTGGTACAAGTGGTAAAAGGTCAAACCGAAGCGCCCAATCTGTGCAAGATGCTCACAGATCCGAATGTTCTGAAACTTTTCCACTTTGGTCGCTTTGATATTGCGGCGATGCAAAACGCGTTTGGCGCAGTAACAGCGCCTGTCTATTGCACCAAGATCGCAAGCAAATTGATCCGCACCTACACGGACCGACATGGTCTTAAGAACCTGCTGCAAGAACTGCTGAACATCGACATCTCCAAACAGCAACAATCCAGCGATTGGGGATCCACCAAACTGACCAATGCACAACTTGAATATGCGGCGAGCGACGTTCTTCATCTGCATCGCCTGCGCACAGAGTTGAACAAGCGTCTGATCCGCGAAGATCGTATGGTGATTGCACAAGCTTGTTTCGACTTTCTACCCATGCGCGCGAACCTTGATCTTGAAGGTTGGCCAGAACAGGACATCTTCTCTCACTAATGACTGATGCATCCAAATTTCTGGACACCGCGCGCCGTGTAATCCGTATCGAAGCCGATGCCTTAGCGCTGCTTGCCAATAACGTTGGCTCGCCGTTTGGGCAGGCTGTTCAAATGATCCTCGACGCCCCGGGGCGCATTATTGTTTGCGGCATGGGCAAATCCGGTCATGTCGCCCGCAAGATTGCCGCAACCTTTGCGAGCACAGGCACACCCGCGCATTTCGTGCATCCCGCCGAAGCGAGCCATGGCGATCTTGGCATGATGGCCAAAGGAGATGTGGTTTTGGTTCTGTCTAATTCAGGTGAAACGCCAGAGCTCGCGGACGTCATCGCGCACACCCGTCGCTTTGGCATCCCAATGATTGGCGTGGCGAGTAAAGCGACATCAACGCTACTGACACAGTCAGACGTGGCCATTGTCCTACCTGCCGCTAAAGAGGCCTGTGGTACAGGCGTTGTGCCAACCACATCAACAACAATGACCTTAGCGCTGGGCGATGCGATGGCCGTTGCTTTGATGGAGCATCGTGATTTTACACCTGCCAATTTCCGTGATTTCCACCCCGGTGGAAAATTGGGCGCGCGTCTCTCCAAGGTCGGCGATTTGATGCATGCAGGTGACGCCTTACCCTTGGTCGCAACGAATACGTCTATGGGTGATGTTTTGCGAGAGATCAGCCAAAAAGGCTTTGGCGTCGTTGGTGTCGTCGATACCGCACGCCAATTGCAAGGTATCATCACAGATGGCGACCTGCGCCGTCATATGGACGGCTTGCTAGATCTAAGTGCCGAGGACGTGCAGACCAATGGCCCGACAACTGTTCAGGCGGGTGCGCTAGCGGAAGAAGCGCTTGGTATTATGAACGCGCGCAAGATCACATGTTTGTTCGTCACGGATCAATCGGGCAGCGTTGAAGGTCTTTTGCATATTCATGATTGTTTGCGCGCAGGTCTTGGCTAAGGCATGGCGATTGGCGATCACGCATACACGCGCGTCATTCGCGGCCTGAAAATCACGCTGCCCTTAGTGGCTTTGGTTCTGCTGTCGACCATGTTTTTGCTATCCAAAAAAGTAGATCCAACCGCGGCAATCGCCCTGTCTGATCTTGCGTTCCGCGCCAAGATCGACCGCTCACAGCTGAGCAACCCAAGCTACGACGGCACGACGGGAAGTGGCGAAAGCATGAATGTCACAGCCCAATCCGCACGCCCTGATCCAGAAATTGAGGGCAAGACCTATGGTCAACTGGTCAACGCAAATATCAACCTCGAAAATGGTGAGGTAATGACCGTCACGGCTGACACAAGCGTGGTCGATGAAGCCCAAGACTTGGCGACCCTGCGTGGTAACGTACATATTATCACGACAGACGGGTATAATTTCAAGACCATCCAACTAACCTCCCTTATTTCAAAGTTAGAGGGCGAATCTGCTGGGACCGTCGCTGGTTTTGGCCCCCCCGGAAGGCTAGATGCCGGCAAAATGTTCGTGCACACGGATGATGATACAGGAAATTTACATTTGCTTTTTACCCAAGGCGTGCATTTGGTGTATACCAAACCAAAAGAAGAATAGGCGAGCATTGTGATGTTGATGAAATCATACCCAATTCTAAGCGCTGTGGTGCTTGGCCTCACGCTCTCATTTGGCGGCTTTGTTCATGCGCAAGACACAGACGCCGATCCCGCAGAGGGCGGCACGACAATAGCCTTTGGGGATCGCAAGCAAGACACGGATGCGCCGATTGATGTCACATCTGAGCGGCTCGCGGTGGATGAAAACGCAAACACCGCGCTCTTCACGGGCGATGTTGTGGTGATCCAAGATACGATGACGCTTTATGCGCCTTGGGTAAAGGTCTTTTACAAAGAAGATCAAAGCGGGATTTCCCACGTCAAAGCCAAAGATGGCGTCACTTTGATTCAGAACGAAGAAGCCGCAGAAGGCGAGACAGCTGAATATGATCTCGAAAAAGAGATCATCGTTATGAATGGCGATGTATTAGTGACACAAAAGCTAAGCGCGATTGCATCTGACAAAATGACTGTGAGATTGGGCGACGGTACAGCCCTGATGACAGGCCGCGTGAAATCCTTGCTACGCACCAACACGAATTCGAAAAAGGACGACGAATGAAGCAGGCTGATCTGCAAGTGACCGAAGGCAGCTCTGGCCTGCGCATCGCAAACTTGCGCAAAAGCTATAAGAAAAAAGTGGTGATCCGCGACGTTTCGATGACGCTTGATCGCGGCGAAGTCATTGCGCTTTTGGGGCCGAATGGCTCTGGCAAAACCACCAGCTTTTACGCGATTGCAGGTCTTGTTTATCCTGAGGGAGGCTCTGTCACGATTGACGGTCGCGTTGTGACCAACCTTCCGATGTATCGCCGCGCTAAACTTGGCATCGGCTATCTCCCCCAAGAAATGTCAATCTTTCGCGGTATGAACGTGCAAGACAACATCGCTTCGATTCTCGATATTTCGGTGAAAGATCGCCAGAAACGTCGTGAACGACTTGAAGAACTTCTCTCTGAATTCTCCATCGAACATCTACGCAGTGTGCCTGCGCTTGCCCTTTCAGGGGGTGAACGCCGCCGTGTCGAAATCGCGCGCTGTTTGGCTGCTCGTCCGAAATATCTGCTGTTGGATGAACCTTTTGCTGGCGTTGATCCTATTTCCGTTGGTGACATCCGCCACCTTGTCGCAGATCTAAAGAAACGCGGCATCGGTGTGCTGATAACAGATCATAACGTACGGGAAACATTGGAAATTGTGGATCGTGCTTATATTTTACACGACGGTCAAGTTTTGATGTCTGGCACACCTGAAGAAGTGGTGGAAAACGAAAATGTGCGCCGCGTTTATCTTGGCGACAAATTCAAAATTTCCTGAAACTTCAAATTACTTTCCCGCGCATACCTACCAGAATTGATTGACACAGAGGCCCTTCGTGTCGTCAGATAGGGTATGACGTTTTGCAAGATTACGCATCTTCATCTGCTTCGTATCCCTACCGGGGAGGGCGTCCTGCAATCTGCAAAAATGTCATTCTCTGTCCGCCAACCCTGACAACAGGACCGCGTTCTCCCGTCGGAGCAGCGCGTTGGCACCAATCAATGAAGGAGACAGGATGCGTTACCAAATCAGTGGCAAACAGATCGATATCGGCGAAGCGCTGCAAACTCACGTAAAGGCTGAATTAGGCGATATTCTAGATAAATACGCCCAGCGCCCGACAGATGCAAATGTCATCTTTTCTAAAAGCGCCCATGAATTCGTATGTGAAACAGTCGTCCATCTATCCACTGGGTTAACCGCCTCTGCGCGCGCCCATGCTACTGAAATATATGCAGCTTTTGACAGTTGCTGCGAAAAAATGGACAAACAGCTTAGACGGTACAAACGTCGTCTTAAGGATCATCACAAAGATCGCACAGACCCAGTTGAATTAATTGGCGCATCCTCGTATATCCTCGAACGAGAACATGAAGAGCCAGAATCGGAGCCCGATTCATTGCAGCCCGTGATCGTCGCAGAGATGGAAACCAGCATTCCAACCCTCACTGTAGGCGAAGCCGTGATGCATATGGAATTGGGCAGGGCGCCGGTTCTTGTGTTTAAGAACGTAGGCAGTAAGAGCGTGAATGTCGTTTATCGTCGGGATGACGGCAACATTGGCTGGATCGACCCGAAGTAACGCAGCTATCCGAGATAGGTGCAGCAAGGCATATGTAAGTGGATATTCTTGATCTTTTGAAGCCAAACGCTGTGAAAGCGGTGTCGACGGTCTCTAGCAAAAAGATGCTGTTGCATGCTTTGGCGGATCTTTCGGCGCAGGTTCACGACCTTGATGCCGAAACCACTTTACGTGCCTTGCAAGATCGCGAAACGCTGGGGCCGACAGGTGTTGGCCACGGCGTCGCCCTGCCACATGCGCGCCTTGCGGGTCTGGAAAAAGTGAAGGCCATTTTCATTCGTTTGGAAAAGCCTGTAGATTTTGGCGCTGTCGATCGCCAGCCTGTTGATCTATTTTTCTGCCTGTTTGCGCCAGAAGATGCGGGCGTTGAGCATCTCAAGGCGCTCGCTTTGATTTCTCGCACAATGCGTGATGCTGGCATCTGTGCAAAGCTTCGTGCGAATACAGAGCAGGACACGCTCTATACAATCATTACAGAAACACAGCGCCTTCAAGCCGCTTAACTCGTTCCTGTATTTGCAAGAACGAGCTCTTTGTAGAGCGCTCTGATCCGTGCTGTGACGGGCCTATCACCTGTTCCAATGATCTTACCGTCGATCTCATCAACGGGGGTTTGCGCACCAAAGGTGCCGGTCAAAAACGCCTCATCAGCACCATAAGCATCAACGAGCGAATAGTTCCGCTCGTGCACCTCAATCCCATTAGCACGGCACAAGTCGATCACCTTCTGACGGGTCACACCATTCATGCAATAGTCCCCTGTCGACGTCCAAACCGCCCCTTTGCGGACGATAAAAAAATTGCAAGCGTTGGTCGTGTTCACAAACCCATAAGGATCAAGCATGAGGCCTTCGTCCGCACCCGCCTGCTCTGCTTGCAAGCAGGCGATCACGCAATTCAATTTCGAATGACTATTGTACTTGGCGTCTTGGCTCATCGGAAAACCGCGCACTTGCGGCACTGTTGCAAGGCGAATGCCTTGGCTTTGCAACGCCTCCGCGGGCTTTGAGTGCTCCATGATGACAACCAAAGTCGGACCCGTGCGACTGAGCGACGGATGTTGAAATGGTTTCACCTTCACACCTCGCGTCAGCATCAATCGACAATGCACATCCGTGATCATCCCGTTAGCTTCAGCCGTCTTGCTAAGCGCGTTCAAAATTCCTGCTCGATCCATTCCAACGTCAAGCGACACAGCTTTGCAACTCTCAAAAAAGCGATCCATGTGTTCGTCGAAAAATGCCCACACCCCATTATAGAGCCGCATGCCTTCCCACATCCCATCGCCCAACATGAACCCGCTGTCATAGACGGACACCTTCGCCTCGTCGCGGTGCACAAGGTCGCCATTTACATAGATCTTGATATCGCGATTACGATCATCGTCTTCAGCATCATGGGTGGTGTGAGTGTCGGTGCTCATTTCGGATCTAGCTCCAACTATCAAAACCGAACATCAAATAGTCGCACTGGTAAGAATCCTGTACTGCGCTTTCAACTTCTTCATCATAGATGTCCTCAAGCGCAAAAAAACGCAAGTGCAGGCGTTTCCAAATCTGGGGCGGGCAAAGCGTCGCAGCCAGCGGAAATTACAAGGATCGGAAGCATCTCAACAAGCTGGTCTTCACGCAGAGGCATATCGGGATGCGCGAACTCAGCCATGTTAGAAATCGCCTACGCCTGGTCACACCGATGCGCGTCCACACGGATCGCAGTTGGTCAGAAATAATCATCTTCACGAACTGAGCAAAGGCAATAAAGGCCTCGCGGTGCGCTGCAAGGTCCAATTTTCATTCGGTTCTTGACCCCGAATTAGCAGTTTGTGAGAGCGGCGCAGCGTGTGGCGGATCTTATTGTAGCTCCCCGGCCCTGTGGTCAGGATCTTGGAGCAGAACCCATCAAGCAAACGCAACGCAGGATGGCGCACAACAGTAAAGGTGCAGTGCCCAAGATGATCACGCTTCCATTGGCGTAGGGATTTTTGGTTGAACCCCGTCTGCAGCGCATCGAGTGCGCTATCATCAACCGCAGCGAGCCAATTTCTCACAGCCTCCTCAGGCCCGGTGCTGATCGGCATAAACAAAAGCGGCGCGTGAGGCGCAGCGATATAGCGTGGCACGACAGGTCCACGACGCGGCTCAAAATTGGGGGTGCGCGTCAAGTTAAAGTGATAGATGCGCGACAGGCCTTTTTCGAGCGCGTCCGCGTTCACAACCATATCTTCCAGCGCCACAGGATTTTGCGGCTTCAATGAATCATTAAGCCCATCAAGACGACCATCCACCCCTAGAAAACTGGCGAGACCGTTCATCACATCAAGGTTCTGCAAATCCTCATACGCCACATAAAACGCGGTCTGCGCCTGCAAACGGTTGAGAAGGGTCACTTGAAACGCTTGCAAACCTTCTACATGAATTTCGAATTCTGCTGCGTAAACGTCGCTTTCGCATCGCAGCGACGCTTCACATTGGTTAGCTTCCATTGTCCCGTTTCCTGCGCGATGTTCCAAGACACGTAGCTTTCTAAAGGGTTGCGTGTGAGGATAACTTTCGCGCATCTCGGGTCATCCAAAGCAATATCAAGCACGCGTGGATCATAATCATGGAAATAGCAAAAGCCCCCATCCCATCAGAAAACTTCTTGATCGTTTCAATCAGCTGAACAGGGCTATCTTCCCGCATCTCCCGCGTAACGCCCAAAATTTCTGTCTTGTTCGGGTAGCCAATGAAATGCGGATTAAACGCTCCGCCATGACACGTGACTCCCTCAATCGCATTTAGATTTGCTTACAGAAAATTCGAGCCTGTGCGCATCTCAGCAAACACAATGAAGGAGTCAAAATCAGCACTCATATCTTACTTCACCAGATAGTGTTTGCGTGGCTTATCAGGTTGAACAGTTGGGCCATCATGGATTGGAAAATCACCCATCAAATGTGGATGCATACCTTAGTTCTTGAGGTTCTGAAGGAACTGACCAAACCCTTTCAGATCGGCCATTTTTGGCACTTTTGACAAGCGACGTTGTGGCGCGTTTCCAATCTCATCGATGATGGTTTGCAAAGGCTCCATCGGAGCTTTCAATAGACTCGGCCATGGTCCAAATACGAATGCATGATGGCGACGGGCTTGTGTTTGGCAAGGACTTCGTCGATGCGCGCGTGATCCAATAGATCACCACGTTCAAATGGGCGAATTTGATCACCTCTTCCCAACCTGTGGAAAGATTGTCGAAGCACACCGGAATGTACCCAGCTTTGGATAATGCTTTGCAGGCGTGTGAGCCGATATATCCGGCCCCACCTGCGATTAATACGCAATCCAATCCAGTCTCTCCCGTTTGATCAAGTTACTGCGCTACGCGTTCTGCTGCCATGATACCTGTTAAATAGTCATGCAGGTCGTCGCGTAAATCATCGCGTGACAGACCAAACGCAACTGTCGCCTGCAAAAAGCCCGACTTGGACCCGCAATCGAAACGCTGGCCACGGAAACGATATCCATAAACACCACGATCCGAGCCAATCTCTTGCGCAATCGCATCGGTTAGTTGGATTTCACCACCTGCACCAGATTTGATCTTGTTGAGGTTCTTCAAAACATGAGGCGACAGAATATAGCGACCAATAACGGCTAGGTTCGACGGCTCTGTCCCGGGCGCTGGCTTTTCCACCATGCCTTTGACGGACACCATTGATCCCATATCTTCTTCGACATCGAGAACACCGTAGGACGATGCCTTTTCTGGCGGGACTTCCATCGCAGCAACCATGTTACCACCGGTTTTTTCATAGGCTTCAACCATTTGCTGCAAGCAAGGTTTTTCCGCCGCAATTACATCGTCAGGCAAAATTACCACAAAAGGCTCATTCCCGATCAAACGACGCGCACACCAGACCGCGTGTCCAAGGCCCAGCGCTTTGTGTTGACGCATGTAGGCGATTGTACCACTGTCCATGTTGGTCGATTTTAGGATTTCAAGAAGGTCATCTTTTCCCTTCTTGCGAAGTTCATTTTCCAGCTGTGGGGAGTGATCAAAGTAATCCTCAAGCGCACCTTTGCCACGCGAGGTAACAAAAATGAATTCCTTGATGCCAGCGGCGCGTGCTTCATCAATTGCGTACTGAATAAGAGGGCGATCAACGAGCGTCATGATTTCTTTAGGAATAGACTTTGTCGCTGGTAAAAACCGCGTACCTAACCCAGCGACAGGAAAGATAGCTTTCGTTACTTTGTTACGCATACTGACGTCCCCAGTGTTAATTCGTTACCATTTCACATCCACTAAATGCGAATTGGGTTCTAAAAATGTCAAAATCGAATTTCGAGTGTATTGTTTCAAAATTTTCATCCCCACGTCGGTTTTGCAGGGAAACCACGCACCATAGCAAGACGCTTGATCTCTTTCGCCGTTCTTTTTCTCCGTTTGTTCAATAAAAACCTCGATCCGTAGCGTATACTGCACCCAAAAAGCCCGTCCGACTGCACCCAAACTCCACCCTTGGTAAAGCGTATTTTATGTGCTCTCGCAAAGGTTGAAACAATGAAGGCAGAGGCGCGACCACCTTCTTTCACAGTAGTCTCTGCGTCGGTCAGTACGCGTCGTGACTCCGATCGTTTGCCCGCAAGGACAGCATGATCACTTGAAGGACAGCGCTCCATCGTTTGGAATCCGGTTGCGGCGTTTGGAATCTCTCGCATGACCCCGATCTCACGCGATTTGCCAGCCGCAACCCCCTTTTTCGAACGATGCAAGTAAACGCCGCACATCACGCGGTTCGATCAGCCCATTTACCATGTGCCTCAGCGCCTGCTGCCTTTGTTCGTGCCGCGCACATGCCAACGTTTCAAAATTACCACTCGCATGTTTGCGTAGATAGACGGCAAGGCTTGCACCGATCTCAAACAGATCTGTGGGCACTCTGTCACTTCACCGTGTCGCGCTGGCTTTGTAGCCATGATGTACCTGCGCAAGTGGTGCGATAGCGGTACGATGACAAGGATACATTAGCCAGAAATTGACGTCCGTTTCATCCAGATAAAACCGAAACGCCGGATCAAATCCACCCATCAGCACAATCACATCACGGCATAAAGCCATGTTCGTGCCTTCGGTCTTGATGGCGCGACCATTCGAAGGGGTCAAAACACTGATCTGGTCTTCGGCAACCTCAAGCGCAGCAGCCGCATCGGGGTCACGAAACACGGCGGTGAGATAGTTAAGCCACGTGGGTTCCGCTACCAAATCGTCATCAATAAAAGCGACAATTTCGCCAGCGGCCTCTGCAATCTCATGATTGCGTGCGGCAGATTTGTTGGCTTCGTTGAACTCGATTATTTTCAGATCGTCGAAGAACGGCAGCTCACGTACACCGCTGAGACCATCACTATCAGCAACCAAAAAAACTTCGAAATTAGGTTAATCAAGCTAGGAAATGCCAAGCAGGCACAACGGTAAATCAGCAACGCGGCCTCTGCTCACAATAATGACAGAGACCGTTGGCGTGCTCATTCAACCCCCATCTCCTGCATCATGCGTTCCAGCACAGGGACATCTTCGGGATTATTCAGTTCCCAGAATTGTTTTCCGCGCGCTTCGACTTCGACGCATTGCACGGTGCTGCCTTGCTCCATAAAGCGAAGCTGCTCTAAGCCTTCAAGCTGCTCCAAAAGACCCACTTGCCAAGTCGGATAAGCCATCAATGCAGCAGGGCGGTAAGCGTAAACGCCAACATGATGAAAAACGGGCGTTTCAGCGTCATCCGCATAAGTGTCAGAGGTAAAAGGAACCACCTCTTTGCTGAAATACATTGCGCGCATATTGGCATCAAACACAGCAGTTGTTCCGCCGACACGACTCGCTTTGCGATCCGCGAGAAATCCGTTCAGCGCGCGTCCATCACAGCGCAAAACAGGCGTTGCGATATCGGCCTCAGGGGTCGCGCGCATAGCGCTTACAAGATCTTCAACGAACCAATGGGGCGTTAAAGGTGCGTCGCCTTGCAAGTTCACCACGATCTCTGCATCGCTAACCAGCACGTCATATGCCGCTGCACAACGTTCCGTGCCATTGGCGCAGCTTTCAGGCGTCATCACCACTTCTGCACCAAACGCTTCTGCTGCGTCTTTGATGCGATCATCATCCGTCGCAACAACCACACGGTCCACACCGTTCACAGCGATTGCCGCTTCCCACGCACGCTGGATAAGCGAGCGTGACTGGCCACTTGCACCCTTAAGCTCAGCCAAAGGTTTCGCAGGATAGCGTGTCGAGGCATAACGCGCGGGGATGACAATCAAGACTGACATTTAGGCGTCTTTCAATTCAACATCAGGCGAATAGGCAATGAAGAAGGGATTAGCGAAACCGTCTTTGCCATAGGTCAAATCTTCATGGTTATCAAAACGCACAACACGTCCTCCCGCACCCGTTAGAACAGCATGCCCTGCGGCTGTGTCCCACTCCATCGTGCGACCAACGCGCGGATAGATATCCGCTTCACCCGTGGCGATTAGACAGAATTTCAGAGACGATCCCGCGCTCTTCATATTTCGCACTTGATACTTGTTTATGTAGTCATCAGTCGCCTGATCGCGGTGCGATTTGGACGCGACCACATAAAGCGCTCTGCTGTCCGGCTTGCTAACTTCGATCAAATTTTGTTGGCCAATCACATCGGGATGCAATGGCCCTATCTCTTCAATAGATTGGCCGTCTGCACGCGTGTAGAACATCCGCTTTTTCGCAGGCGCATAGACGACGCCACGCGTCGGCACGCCGTTCTCGACATAAGCAATATTGACAGTGAAATCGCCGCGGCGGTGGATGAACTCTTTTGTACCATCCAAAGGATCGACAATCAGGAACGTGTCACCCTTTGCGCTATGGGACTCTGACTGCTCTTCAGTGACCAGCATCACATCGGGAAACGCTGCATGCAGACCTGCGGAAATAAGCGCATCAGCAGCTTCGTCAGCGGCGGTGACAGGGCTGTCGTCGGATTTTGATTTCACATCGAAATCATCCTGACCATAGATGCCCATAATCACATCACCCGCGGCGAGCGACAGACGGCGCATAGTTTCTTCCAATTGCTTGTAGTCCATGTTGCCCTATTCCTGCCTAAGATCATTCGTAATATTAATAAATTCTCCATCCCTCTTATGATAGGAGAGGGCGAAAACGGCAATAATCATCAACAAATTCGTCGCATATCAGGCAGAAAACACATGTTTCGGGTTCGAAGACGCGAAACCACACTCGGTAAGGTCCTCACATTTAGTGACCTCGTGTACCACAACATCGTGCACACATTCTGTAAGGCGCACGGCAACGCTTTGATGAGTATCGCGGTCAACTTGTTGCAAATGATCATTTTCGTGCTCGCGTTATATTTGATGTTTACCATTCTTGGTCTGTGCGGTGCAGTGCTGCGCGGCGATTTCATGGTTTATATTATGAGCGACTTTTTCCCGTTCATAAGGCACATTAAAACTGTGGGTGCAATCACTGGGTCAGACGGACCCGCGTCACCGATGATGAAAAACACGCCGATGAATACGTCGATCTCCATTGTCGCGGCTGCATTGTCCCAGCTTTATATCCAGATGATGTCACTTGTGGTAATCATGTTCGGCTACCACGTGCTTGTGACGCCATTTATCATTCTGGGTGTTGCGGGTGTTATGTTCATAATCTGGCTGACTTGGTTCACCGCATTCGCAATCGGCTTGGTCTTTCTCGCGATCAAACCTTAGTCACCAGGCACCACAAGCCTACTTTCGGCGATCTACCAGCGTGCCAATATGATTTGTTCTGGCAAAATGTTCGTCGCTAATTCCCTGACACCCCAATTGCGAAACTTCTTCGACTAGAACCCGCTGTTTCATTGCATCGATCAGGCAAGCGGGTTTGCATTTTAAAATATGTACCTCGCAACTCGAACTGAGAATATGCGTTTTACCTGGGTCTCGTGTTCTAAATGATCAGTATGATGGGCGAATTCTACACGCGCAAACATGCCTCCGCGAGCTGGAGCGCACGACAATGATACGTCTCTTCGCATTCCTCTCGCTTTTCCTGCCAAGCCAGGCTTTGGCCGACAGTCTTCCTACGCGATACTCTGTGAACAGTGTTGCCACGAATGACACGTTGAACATCCGCGCAGAGCCGAACGCAAGTTCACCAAAACTCGGAAGCTACCCACCCTTTGCGATAAACATAGAGGTGCTACGCGTCCGTGAGGATGCTAAATGGGACATGATTGGCATGGGTGAGGGCAACAGCTGGGCGACCATGCAATATCTCCAAGTGACGCCAAACGACACCTCATACACCATATCGCGCCTGCTTAGCTGTTCCAGAACGGAGCCGTTTTGGACCCTAAACATGACACCCCGCAGCACAGAGTTCACAGAACTTGGCGCATCTCGCATCGATCTGAACGACATTAGTGAGGCGGTAGCACAAACAGGATCTTTAGCGACGTTCGAAGAAGGTCCAACCAAAATTTACACGCTGATGTTCGAGCCCGCGTAATGCAGCGACAGGATGAGCGATCAAGAGTTTGGCTTCACAGGGCGCGTCTTTATCGAAACACCAGACGGCAATCGCTACTTGCGGGGATGCTGCACAATGGACGCGACAAGATAGGTCGCGACATCTCAGGTCACGACACGCAGCGTTAGGTTTAAACGACCCCCCTTGGCGAGCACACGTGACGATCCAAACCGGATTTTATCAACGCCGTGATACGTCAACCGTGCATCGCCACCCATGACAACAACGTCGCCTGAGGTAAGCCAAATCGACTCAGTCTTGCCGCCGCGTTCAAGGTTACCAATGCGAAACAACGCATCATCGCCAAGCGAGACAGACACGACAGAGTGCGAAAAGTCGCCCTCATCGCAATCCCGATGCATACTCATCTTCGCGTCTTCGCCATAGAAATTCATCAAACAGCATTCTGGCGTGCGATCTGACCCGCTCACATCATTCCATATCTTCATGACAGGCGCGGGGATCGCTGGCCAAGCCATGCCGTCAGGGTGCGCACGCGCATAACGATAGCCAGAGCGATCAGAGACCCAGCCAAAGTCACCCGCAGAGGTCATGCGCACGCGCATCGGTTTGCCATATGGGGTCATCGGCGAAAACAGCGGCGCAGCTTTCGCAACCTCGCGCACCGCATCCACAAGATGCTGTTGCGTCACACTGTCGAGCAACCCTTTGTAAATCTCAAAACCGCGCAGGGTCAGCTTTTCCATGGCGTCATTAACTCCAAATTCATTCTAAACGCGAAAATTACGCCGGAACTGCGCAAAATCGCTAAATGAGTGGCGCACAATCCTTGCAGCACCCATTTACGCTCCTTATATACCGCTCGAACGTTGGTTTGCACCTTTGCAAATCACTAACCAATCGAGGCGCAGATGCCATAACGGGTTTGCGTCTCGTGACATCGCCTTGACCTTAAAAAGGGATTGAAACTATGGCCAAAGTAATTGGTATTGACCTCGGTACGACAAACAGCTGCGTGTCCATCATGGACGGCTCTCAACCACGCGTGATCGAGAACGCAGAAGGCGCGCGCACAACGCCGTCTATTGTGGCTTTCACAGATGACGAGCGCCTTGTTGGCCAGCCGGCAAAACGCCAGGCCGTCACAAACCCAGACAACACAGTCTTCGGTGTGAAGCGCCTCATCGGTCGCCGCTTTGACGACGAGCACCTGAAAAAAGATCTTAAGAACCTGCCGTTCTCTGTTGTCGATGGCGGCAATGGCGACGCTTGGGTTGAAGCTAAGGGTGACAAATACTCCCCAAGCCAGATCTCTGCTTTCATCCTCGGTAAAATGAAGGAAACCGCAGAAAGCTATCTTGGCGAAGGTGTGACTCAAGCGGTTATCACCGTTCCTGCGTATTTCAACGACGCACAACGCCAAGCGACAAAAGACGCAGGCAAAATTGCTGGCCTCGAAGTGTTGCGCATCATCAACGAGCCGACAGCAGCCGCGCTAGCCTATGGCCTTGATAAAGAAGAAACACAGACAATTGCGGTCTACGACCTCGGCGGTGGTACATTCGACGTCACGATCCTCGAGATCGACGACGGCCTGTTCGAAGTAAAATCCACCAACGGTGATACGTTTCTTGGCGGTGAAGACTTTGACATGCGCATCGTCAACTACCTCGCCGATCAATTCAAGAAAGAGAACGGCGTTGATTTGACCAAAGACAAGATGGCGCTTCAGCGTTTGAAAGAAGCAGCTGAAAAAGCGAAGATCGAACTCTCTGCCGCAAACCAGACAGAAATCAACCAACCGTTTATCTCCATGGACCCAAAAGGTGGCCAGCCACTTCACATGGTTCTTAAACTGACGCGTGCAAAGCTGGAAAGCCTTGTGTCCGATCTGATCAAAGCGTCTATCAAACCTTGCCAAGCTGCGCTTAAGGACGCGGGTCTATCCACATCAGACATCGACGAGATTGTCCTTGTTGGTGGTATGACACGTATGCCGCGCGTTGTTGAAGAAGTGACGAAATTCTTCGGTAAAGAGCCACACAAGGGTGTGAACCCAGATGAGGTTGTTGCGATGGGTGCCGCCATTCAGGCGGGTGTTCTTCAAGGCGACGTTAAAGACGTTGTTCTTCTCGACGTTACGCCACTGTCTTTGGGCATTGAAACGCTCGGCGGCGTGTTCACACGTTTGATCGACCGCAACACAACGATCCCAACGAAGAAATCACAGATCTTCTCGACCGCAGAAGACAGCCAAAGCGCCGTGACAATCCGTGTCTTCCAAGGTGAGCGTGAAATGGCGAACGACAACAAAATGCTCGGTCAGTTCAACCTTGAGAACATCCCACCTGCGCCACGCGGTCTGCCACAGATTGAAGTGACGTTTGACATCGACGCAAACGGTATCGTTGCCGTTGGCGCGATGGACAAAGGCACGGGCAAAGAGCAAAAGATCACAATCCAAGCCTCTGGCGGTCTGTCTGATGACGATATCGATAAGATGGTCAAGGACGCGGAAGAGAATGCGGATGCGGACAAAGAGCGCCGCGAATTGATCGAAGCGAAGAACCAAGCGGAAAGCCTCATCCATTCGACTGAAAAGTCCATGGAAGAGCATGCTGATAAGGTCGATCCGACAACGGTCGAAGCGATTGAATTGGCGATTGCCGCACTCAAGGACGAGCTGGAAACAGAGAACGCCGACAAGATTAAGTCCGGCATCCAGAACGTGACTGAGTCCGCAATGAAGCTGGGTGAAGCCATCTACAAAGCGTCGCAAGACGAAGCAGATGACGAACCAATGGCAGCCGATCAAAACCCGGATGACGACATCGTTGATGCCGACTTTGAAGACCTGAACGAAGACGAAAAGCGCGGGTAAGGGGTCGCGTTTCGCGCGACCAACTTCCCTAAAGGGCCGGTCTGTTAAATCAGTGCCGGCCCAATGCGTTTCCTCAAAGCAGGATTTGTTATGTCAAAACGAGACTATTACGACGTCCTAGGCATCGCCAAAGGTGCATCCGCGGATGAGATCAAGAAGGGCTATCGCAAGAAAGCAAAAGAACTTCACCCCGATCGCAACTCAGACAATCCAAAAGCTGAAGAGCAATTCAAAGAGGCTAATGAAGCCCACGAAGTCCTGAAAGACCCCGAAAAGAAGGCGGCGTACGATCGCTATGGTCATGCGGCCTTTGAGGGTGGCATGGGCGGCGGCGGTCGACCTGGTGGCGGGCAAGGTGATTTCAGCTCTGCTTTCTCTGATGTTTTCGACGATCTGTTTGGCGATTTCATGGGTGGCCAACGCAGCGGTGGCGGTGGTCGAAACCGTGCGGCTCGTGGCTCGGACTTGCGTTTCAACCTACGTGTTTCGCTGGAAGAAGCTTTCGCTGGACTGCAGAAGACAATCAACGTTCCGACTGCTGTGAATTGTTCCAGCTGTGAGGGCACAGGCGCGGATGGCGGCGTAGAGCCGACGAATTGCCCCACATGCTCCGGCATTGGTAAGGTCCGCGCACAGCAGGGTTTCTTTACGGTTGAACGCACATGCCCAACCTGTTCCGGCATGGGTCAAATCATCAAGAACCCATGTAACTCCTGCTCTGGCCAAGGCCGTGTTGAGAAAGAGCGCGCCCTAAGCGTGAACATTCCGGCGGGCGTTGAAACAGGCACACGCATTCGTCTTTCCGGCGAAGGCGAAGCAGGAGTGCGCGGTGGTCCGTCCGGCGATCTCTACATTTTTATCGAAGTGAACAAGCACAAACTGTTTGAACGAGATGGTGTGAACCTGTTCTGCAATGTTCCTGTCTCCATGTCCTCTGCGGCGCTGGGTGGTGATATTGAAGTGCCAACTATTGATGGGGGACGCAGCCGCGTGAAGATCCCAGCGGGTAGCCAATCTGGCCGTCAAATGCGTTTGCGTAGCAAAGGTATGCCAGCCCTTCGTGGTGGGGGCGCAGGTGATATGTTCATCGAACTTGCTGTGGAAACGCCTGTGAACCTGACCAGCCGTCAGAAAGAATTGCTAAAGGAATTTGAAGACCTCTCCGAGGACAACAACCCTGAAAGCAAAAGCTTTTTCTCTTCCGTGAAATCCTTTTGGGATAGCATGAAGGGCTAAAGCACGACACATCTAAATCTTAGTCCGGCCAGCCACGCTGCGCCGGACTTTTTTGTACAGTTAATTAAAAAATTGTCGAATCGGCTGATCAAAGTCAGCATGGGCATTCAACACACACAGTTTTCCGATATATCCGCCCCCGCCTTCAGTCTGCGCCTTGCCGATAAAACAGGCCGCGAACGCCTTGGGCTCTCTGATAGCAATCTTCGCGATAAACACGTAGCCTTTTGCGTGAGCGTTTTCAAGACCATGGCACCGAACACCTAAGCGGTACGGAGATGCTGGATCTAAAGCCCGTATCGCTCATCTTCCTCTGATCTCTAGCTGGGACGCTGTACTGACTTACTGCCACACTAACCTCGCGCATAAAAAACAGAAGAATTCCACGTTCTTTTCCTAGATCGCCGCAATATGCTGGTCGCTGATGAGACTTTAGGCGTGGGCACAGTTGATCATGTTCCCGCCTATCCCCGCGAGGTGCTAAAGCGCGCGTTAGAACTCAATTCCTGCGCCATCATCCTCGTACACAACCATCCCTCGGGCGATCCGAGCCCATCACCCAGCGACGTAGAAATGACCAAGCTCATCAAACAGGCTGCTGACAGCCTGTTGATCACGTTGCACGATCATCTGATTATCGGTGCAACTGGCGAGTCGAGCTTTGTCAGCGAAGGGCTGCTTTAGCGCACCCAAACCTCCACACGGCGATTGACCTGCCGACCCCATGCGCTGTCATCACAGGCCATGGGAAGCGCTTCGCCAAATGCTTCGACTGAAATGTTTAGCTCGCTCAGATCTACGGTTTCTACGGCTTTCTTTACGGCGGCTAAAACAGAATTGGCGCGCCGTAGCCCAATTATTTTATTGCCATCTGCCGGACCCTGCCCATCACTAAAGCCGACAAATGTGACCGAACGTTCGTCATAAACACCCACCTCAATCGCGCGGGCAAGTTGCTGCACATTGGACAAGGATTGTGCATCCAGCGCGCTTGAACCTGCACGAAACCTAAAAGATGTGCTGAGACGCTTCATCGGACTGAGCACTTTAACCAAGCGTTTCACATCGGTCAGGTTAATCTCCGTTCCAATCAATGAAATTGCATTGGCAAAACGATCGCCCTGCTGGTTGATCGACAATTCTTCCGGCGCTTGATCTACAAAACCAGCGCGACGGATCACAATCTGCGCAGAGGGCGAGCGAGTGAATGTCAAAAATTCGCGGGCCAATTTGGGTAAGCGACGCGCAGGAATGTAGAGAAACATTGGTACGGTTAGCGGATAGTCCTCAGTCTTGATCGTCACACGACCCGCACGCAGGGAAAATCCGCACGTGCCTGTCAGCACCAAAACATCTGCATTACCTGTTTCGGAGTAGCTTGAAATTCCTATAGCAAAAGGATCGTCTGTCACAGCTTTGATCAGTGCATTATTCGTTGCGTGTCGCATAATATTGCTATCCAGAACCAAAGCGGCAGGCGCCATCAAGCGATCTTGAACTGCTTGGGATAGACCAGACTTAGGATCGCGCAGATGCATAGAGATTGGTGCATCAGGCCCGCCCAAGTCTTTCCAATTTGTCACACGACCCGCAAAAACTCGCGCGAGCGTTGCAGGCGAAATCGCATCAACCGGATTGCCGGGCGCAGTGATCGGCACCATCGCATCCAGCGCCAGCACGCGGCTTCGGTTGGGGCCACGCAAATCGCCTAGCCCTGCTTCATTCGCGCGTCTGTTCTCGGTTAAGCGAATCTCGCGCAGCGACATCACTATGTCCGCTTCATCCGCCAAAAGATCGGCAAAGCCCTCATCCGTGTTCGTCACCTGAAATATGAAGCGACCCAACAGCGCGCCGTCTTTTTTGTAGCGCAATGTGTAAACGAAGTGGATTGCGTCTTTGCGTTCCCGTTCAGCCACATACCCATGTCGCAGCGCAAAGCCTTCAATTAGCGCAGGCATCAAGACCTCACCAATCTTTGCAGAACCAGACACAGAGAGCTCTGCCACGTAATTCAGCAAATCAGGGCACGCGGAGCCCGCGCAATTCACGCCGGAACCATCAACCGTCAACTCACCATAGACTGTTTCAACACGGTAGAATTTACCGTCGAATCCCAAAAGAGTGCCATTCACCTCGACAGAGCCATCAGGCGACGTCAACGTCACATCCTGGGCCATAAGCGGAGCAGTTACCATACAAACAAAAAATGCGGCGAGGTACGCCGCACGTTGCAATAACATCAATCAACAGCCTCGAAGTGTTGCGCGCTTAGTTACGCGCAACTTTCAAGTCTTGTATCAGGTTTCCCAGCACCAGAAAATCACCAACTGCATCACAAGATAGAATTGAAGCGTCAGATCTTGCACTTTCATCTTGCCAGCACGGCTGACTTCAAGGGTTTGCGCTTCGATGCGCAAACAAAAATTGGCTACAGTCACGTTTGCATCAACAGAAACATGCACATCGCCCATCGTTTTGGAGGTGCTTGTCGGGAACGTATAGACTTCGGCAACCAATGCTTGGCCTTGCTCGTAATCGCCCGAAACTGTGACAAATCCGCCAACACCTTTGGCCGCATCGCTGACACTCCTCTTGGAGTCCACATTCACGTGACCTTCGTCGCGATAGTCTGCGCCGAATTCGAAAGCGTTAATGTGCAACTGGCTCTTTGCTTTTGATTGCACAACCATACGGTCGTAAAACTCTAGAGACGGTACTTTTATATCAGCAAGCGCACCCTCACCATTCACAAATGCAACAATGATAACCGCATTTTCAGACAAAGCCGGAATGCTAAGATCGAGGTTGCCGTCTGCATCCGTCGCATGTGTGAACATCATGCCATTATGGTGGAACGTCACGCGCTCATTCGGATAGCAGTTTGCTGTCAAAGTCACAAACCAAAGGCGCACGTACACGCACAGTGTTTGTTAAACAAGCAGCTAGCCTAAGCAATTACTGAGTGTCAGCTGCGTAGACGTTGCTGCGCCCCTGTTTCGCAGTCAGAAAGGGGGCACTTTAGTGCAAATACAATGTGTCAGCTGTTCCTCAACATATTCCACGCATGTGGGCTGCAAGGTGCCAGCAGTCACAGTCCTCGCAGGACATTCATCACATGACTTGCTAACAAAGGTATAGGCATACGTGTGCTAGCAGAACTTGCTGGACACAGTTCAATCGCAGTTACTCAAAGATATATAAACGTAAACGATGAGCAGTTGGCAAACGCTGTAGAATTGCTTTGATGAGGACATTGCTTTAGTGTCTTATTGGTACTTCATATATTGGATATAATTATGCGTAAAATAAGCTCACTACTCATCCTCTGCGGCGTAATCGCTGTGTCGGCTTGTACTCCACCAACCACAACAATGGTTGAGCCAGAGATTACCAGCAACAAGCTGTAAACTTTAAAAGGGTAGGCTCAAACCTACCCTTTTTATCCACCTACCTTCGTTGCAAGTTCTTGTGCAGTTGCATGCTTGCCATAATAGCTCTCAATAATCAGAACACGCGTGCCCATGTTACGTGCAATATCAAACACATTAACCTTGCCATGCCGCAGCATCTGCACAGCGTAAAAGCGCCTTAGGCTGTAGAGCGTGTACTTCTCACCGTCAGCATTGTGCGTGATATTTTCACGCTTGGGAACTTCGTTAAATTGATCAATTAGAGTGATGATCTTGTTGCCATCTGGCATACGAAATAGTCAATCGTCGTGTTGCGCTGTTTTACGGCTGTGTTGTTTGGCGCCTACTGCAGCTGTCCATGCCCACTCTTCTTGCCACTTCTGGTTACGCTCCAGTGTGCGTTCAACATACCTAGCTGCGTTAGCACGTGGGATAACGTAACGCTTGCCCGTCTTACCCTTCACATTAAATGAGTAGTTTGCTCTGCCACGTTCATCTGTAAACCGTTCTAAGTCATTCACACACGTTATTGGCTTCGCCTACACGCATGCCGCTGTTGGTAAGGACAAGCACATAGTCTCGCAGTAGCTCACGTGTATAACGCTTACGAGCGTTGTCTTTCTCTTCATGCATCCAGCGCCTTATGCCTTTGTACAGCACGCTGTACTCTCGCAGTGTAAACTGCTGGGCGTGTTTTGGTGCGCTGTGCTTTGTGTCTAAACGTGGGCGTTGGTTTATTGCCTCTATAGCCACGTTCTTGTGCAAACTTCAGCACAGTGAGTGCAAAAGTAGTTTCCCACTCAAGTGTTTTGTCTGCTGGATTTAGGCTGTGGTTCTTTGGACGTTTATCTTTGGGCATGCGATGATAGTCATCACATCGCCAATCCAGATAGTCACGCAGCAATTCTTTATCTACCTTATCAACTGGCTTCTTGCCACAGTACTCATGCCAAAACTTACTCACACGCCGTATCTGGCGTAGCATGTAATCACTTGTTTGCTGCTGATTGGCTTTGTTGTTGTGCGGATAAGTGCCACGTGCATTCTAGTTCTCACGCAGTCGTTCATACTCATTAAGCACATCACTGAAACGTTTAATCTGCAGTGGTAGCTGTGAAACTCTAACTCGTAGTGCGCACGTACTGCCAACTCACGTGCCTTAGCCAAGTCGCGTGTCTTCAAACTTTTGTAGATGTACTGACGATTACCTTTGTACAATCGCACTTGGAAAACGCCATTGCGAGTGAACAACAGCACTTTGCCATCCAATATCTTTTCTTCAAACTCAGCGTAAGTTTTGTCTAACGACCTATACAAAATTAGTATTTGCATAACATTTTATGCAGTTCAATTAGGCACTAAGTCATTGAAATAATTTATTAAGTTAAGCGCCCGTGGCAGTGCTTGAATTTCTTGCCGGACCCGCAAGGGCAGGGATCGTTACGACCTGGATTGCCCCAAGTCGAGCTGTCCGTTTCATCAAAGCCTGCGACCTCAGGCTCAGGCGCTTGAGAGGTTTCCGCAAAGGCCTCAACACCCGCTTCTTGCAACATCTCTTGCTGTGCCTGAATTTCGGCCAGCATCTCTGCCTGTTCTTCCTCAGTCATCGGGCGCACTTGGCCAAGCTTTTGCGTCACTTCCGTGCGCAAGCTATCAAGCATGCTCTCAAACAGCTGGAAGCTTTCGTTCTTATACTCGTTCAGTGGATCACGCTGCGCGTAGCCACGGAAGCCCACAACCGAACGAAGGTGCTCAAGCGTTACAAGATGTTCACGCCATTTGCCATCGATGGTCTGCAAGAGCATCTGCTTTTCGATCTGACGCATGTTGTCAGTACCGAAGGCCGCAACCTTTTGCGCAATCGCTTCGTCCGCTGCTTTTTCCAGACGCTCACGGATCACATCGTCATCCGCACCCTCTTCAATACCCCAGTCTTGAACGGGCACGTCGATGTTCACGGCCTCGGCAGCAGCGCCGTGCAGACCTTCCATGTCCCACTGATCCGCATAGGATTTTGGTGGCATGTATTGATCAATCAGATCGTCAATCACCTGATAACGCATGTCTTGCGTGATCTCGGACACATCCTCCGCTTCCATAATCTCGCGGCGTTGGCCAAAGATCACTTTACGTTGATCGTTCATCACATCGTCGAACTTCAACAACTGCTTACGAATGTCAAAGTTGCGGCCTTCAACCTTCGCCTGCGCGCGTTCTAGGGATTTGTTGACCCACGGATGCACAATCGCTTCGCCTTCTTTCATGCCAAGCGTGTTCAGCACCTTGTCCAAACGCTCCGACCCAAAAATGCGCATCAGATCGTCATCAAGCGATAGGAAGAACGCAGAGCGACCAGGATCACCCTGACGACCCGCGCGACCACGCAGCTGGTTATCGATGCGACGGCTCTCGTGGCGCTCGGTCGCGATAATATAAAGACCACCCGCGTCGAGCACCTTTTGACGCCATGTCTGATGCTCTTCCTCAATGCGTGCGCGCACGGCTTCTGGATCTGCAGCCGGCTCTGCGGCCAATGCTTCCATCACCTTCAGATCAACGTTGCCGCCAAGCTGAATGTCTGTGCCCCGACCCGCCATGTTCGTCGCAATTGTGATAGCGCCAAGCTTGCCCGCGTCTCCCACAATCTGCGCTTCTTGCTCGTGCTGACGCGCGTTCAAAACGTTATGCGGTAAGCCCGCTTCTTTCAGCATGTTGGACAGGAATTCAGATTTATCAATCGAGGTTGTGCCCACGAGACACGGCTGACCCTTCTCATGCGCTTCTTTTACGATGTTAACGATCTCGTCGTATTTCTCTTTGGCCGTGCGGAACACCTTATCATGCTCATCAACACGCGCGATGGGACGGTTCGTTGGAACCTCGACCACGCCAAGGCCATAGATCTCAGCGAATTCTTCCGCTTCGGTCATCGCCGTTCCAGTCATGCCGGACAATTTGTTATACAAGCGGAAGTAGTTCTGGAACGTAACAGAGGCGAGCGTGACGTTTTCTGGCTGAATAGGGCAGCCTTCCTTCGCTTCAATCGCTTGGTGCAGACCATCAGACAAACGGCGACCCGACATCATACGACCGGTGAATTCGTCAATCAGAACGACTTCGCCGTCGCGCACGATGTACTCTTTATCTTTCTCAAACAGCTTGTGTGCGCGCAAACCTTGGTTCACATGATGCACCAGTGTCGTGCTTTCAGGATCGTAAAGCGTCGCACCTTCTTCCAGTAGACTCTTCTCAAGCAAGAGCTGCTCAAGGAACTCGTTGCCGTCTTCCGTGTAAGACACGTTGCGGGTTTTTTCGTCGAGCTCGAAATGCTCGTCGGTCAATTCAGGGATGACCAAATCAATCGCCATATAAAGCTCTGAACGGTCCGCCGCAGGGCCAGAAATAATAAGCGGTGTACGAGCTTCATCGATGAGGATCGAATCCACCTCGTCAACAATCGCGAAGTTATGCTCGCGCTGGTACATTTGGCTTAACTCAGATTTCATATTGTCGCGCAGATAGTCAAAACCCAGCTCATTGTTCGTGGCGTATGTCACATCACAGGCATAGGCTGCCTTCTTTTCTGCTTCATCTTGGTTAGGATAGATCACGCCGGTGGTCATGCCCAAGGCGCCGAACACCTTACTCATCCATTCCGCGTCTCGTTTTGCGAGGTAGTCGTTCACCGTCACAACGTGCACACCCTTGCCCGTCAATGCGTTGAGGTACGCAGGCAGGGTCGCAACAAGGGTCTTACCCTCGCCTGTTTTCATCTCAGAAATATTGCCTTGATGCAGGAAGATACCGCCCATGAGCTGTGTATCGAATGCGCGCAAACCAAGCGCACGGCGCGCGCCCTCACGACAGTTGGCAAAGGCTTCTGGAAGCAGGTCATCAAGGCTCTCGCCTTCCACCGCACGTTTTGCCAGCTCTTCGGTCTTTTGTTTGAGACCCTCATCGGTGAGCTTTTCGAAATCAGGTTCCAGCGCGTTGATTTTTTCAACGATCGGGCGCGTGGCCTTCACTTTGCGATCATTCGGCGTTCCGAAGATCTTTTTCGTGATTTTTCCAAGTCCTAGCATCTGCGCTCATCCATCCTTGACGTCTTTGTGCTCAGGCTCCGCTTGCTCGCCTTGCACGCAACCCATAGATAAAGGGGTGAAGACGGCCCGAACCATGGCCTTAAAGCGATGTAAGGGGCAGGTATGCCAGTGTCAACGGCGCGCACGAATCGCGCAATAAACAAGGAATAAGCGATGTTAAAACACACCCCATTTTTGGCCTCTGTGGCTGCTGTCACGCTGCTGGCGCTCCCACTTTCTGCGGAAACTGGCATTGATCAGGTTGTCGCTACGGTAAACGGCACAGATATCACGATGGGTCACATGATCGTGGTGCGCTCTGGCTTGCCAGATCAGTATCGCAATTTGCCGGATGATGTGTTGTTCAAAGGCATCCTGGATCAGGTCATCCAGCAAACGATTTTGGCGGCGCAAGCTGGGAGTGGCACGCCTGATCGCGTGCGCCTCGCGCTAGAAAACGAACGTCGTGCTTTGATGGCGGCAGAGCATATGGATGTCGTACTCGCAGATGCGGTGACAGAAGATGCTGTCGCTGCAGCCTACGAAAAAACCTACGCAGGTGCCGCGCCAGAACGTGAATTCGACGCCTCACATATTCTTGTCGAAACCAAAGACGAGGCCAAAGCACTGGTCACAGAACTAGATGGCGGCGCAGATTTCGTAGAGCTGGCCAAGGAAAAGTCCACAGGTCCCTCAGGTCCACGTGGTGGAGCTTTGGGATGGTTTGGCACAGGTCAGATGGTGCCGGAGTTCGAAAATGCCGTAAAAGACATGGAGGTTGGCGCAGTCTCTGCCCCGATTAAAACGCAGTTTGGCTGGCACGTGATCAAACTTAATGACACGCGCTCCAAAGATGCGCCAAAGCTTGAGGACGTGCGCGCAGATCTAGAACAGCAAGTGCGCATGGAAACCGTTGACGCCTACATTACGAAGTTGACGGAAGGTGCCACAATTTCTAAGACGCCTGCGACAGACATCGATATGTCCAAGCTTAGCGACCTCTCACTTCTGGAGAAATAAGTCATGGCAGACACGCCGCCCCGCTCCCCCCTTGCGCCAGAGCAATTTCCCAATTTGCCACTGATTGGTGGCGTGTCTTTTGCCGCTGCCGCAGCGGGGGTAAAATATCAAGGCCGCACCGATGTCATGCTCGCGCAAATCGCGCCAGGCAGTGCTGTGGCTGGCGTGTTCACCAAATCCTCAACGCGTGCAGCACCTGTGCTAGACTGTCAGACAAAGATCAGCCTCGACAGTGACGCTGGCGCTGCAATCATCGTGAATTCTGGCAATGCCAACGCGTTTACCGGGAAGAACGGAATTGAAGCGACGCAGGCCGTCACTGACGCTGTTGCTGATGCGCTCGACCTTCCTGAAACGCGGGTGTTTTCCTCTTCCACTGGCGTTATAGGCGAACCCCTTCCCCACGATCGGATCACCGCGAAGATCATCGAGCTGAAAGCGGCACTAGATGAGAGCGCGATTGAAGCCGCCGCCGAAGCAATCCGAACAACTGATACTTTCGCCAAAGGTGCTGGCGCACAAATTGAGGTGAACGGAAAAACCGTCTCTATCGCGGGCATTGCCAAAGGGTCAGGCATGATCGCACCGGACATGGCGACGATGCTTGTCTACGTTTTCACAGACGCCAAGATTGCACGCGAAGACTTGCAGGCCATAGTGTCCGAATTGAATGAAATCACCTTCAATTCGATCACAGTCGATAGCGACACCTCCACGTCAGATTCTTTTTTGATTGCCGCAACTGGCGGATCTGATGTTGATGTAACGGACAGCACAGCTTTCAAAGTCGCACTTCACGGGGTGATGAAAGATCTCGCATTGCAGGTTGTCCGCGACGGTGAGGGCGCGACGAAACTTGTCGAAATTCAGATCACTGGCGCGCAAAGCGATGCGGATGCGCGTACACACGGCCTCGCGGTTGCAAACTCACCCTTGGTCAAAACCGCAATCGCTGGCGAAGATCCAAACTGGGGTCGCGTTGTAATGGCAATCGGAAAATCTGGCGCAGCCGCGGATCGCGATTTGCTCAGTATTTCTTTTGGCGATGTGTTGGTCGCTGATAAAGGTTGGGTAAGCCCTGACTACAAAGAAGAGGATGGCGCTGCATACATGACCCAATCCGAATTAGTGATCGCTGTGGATCTAGGGCTAGGCATCGGCAAGAGCACCGTTTGGACCTGCGATCTTACTCACGGCTACATCACTATCAACGCGGATTATCGGTCATGAAAACTGTCCTTGTAAGCGCCGTTGCTCTGATCGACCTCGATGGTCGGATTCTTCTGGGTCAACGCCCAGAAGGCAAATCAATGGCGGGTCTTTGGGAATTTCCCGGCGGAAAGGTCGAGGAGGGCGAAACACCTGAGGCCGCGCTCATCCGTGAGTTGCAAGAAGAGTTGGGCATCGACACATGGGCCAGCTGCCTCGCTCCCTTAAATTTTGCGAGCCATACCTACGAAAATTTCCATCTTCTCATGCCACTCTTTGCTTGTCGTAAATGGGAAGGTATTCCCCAATCACGCGAAAATCAGGCTTTGAGGTGGGTAAAGGCCCGCGATTTGTCCAAATATCCGATGCCAGCAGCTGATATTCCGCTGATTCCGATCCTCAGAGACTGGCTGTAAGGGGAAAACATTGGATAATTATCCAATTTCGCGAAAATTATTATAGAAAAGTTAAATGTTTTCTGACACCCAACACCCGGGTCAATGCATGTATCGAACACAACGTTCAATTTCTTGGGGGAGAACGCCATGCTTTGTACAATCATCATTGGAACTTGTGTGCAGGTTCAGGGAACTTTCGTACGCGCGCTTAATGACGGGCGCATTATTGTATCAGTTAGTGATCGTGATTTCGCGAGTCAGCCTATTTCGGCTGCCGCCTAGATCACGTTTCAAACGTTTAACTTTTCAATGGAAAAGGGCTCAAGCGCTCGCTTGAGCCCTTTTCTCATGTCATAAGGTTAATAATCTAGTCTAGTGTACGCTCGATTGACTCGCGCTCAAAGATTTCGATTACGTCATCCGCGCGGATATCATCGTAGTTCTCAAACGCCATACCACATTCCTGACCAGACTGCACTTCAGCAACCTCATCTTTGAAACGCTTAAGTGTTTTCAACGTACCTTCGTGGATCACAACGTTGTCACGCAGCAAACGCACCCCAGCCGAGCGACGCGCGACACCTTCGGTCACAAGACAGCCGGCAACTTTGCCGATACCCGTAACTTTGAACACCTCTTTGATATTCGCATAACCGATGAAGTTCTCGCGAATTTCCGCACTAAGCAGACCAGACGCTGCCGCTTTCACATCATCCACAAGATCGTAGATGATTGAATAGTAGCGAATTTCGACGCCCTTTTGGTTCGCCGTATTACGCGCAGATGTGTTCGCACGTACGTTAAAGCCCATGATCGGTGCGCCAGATGCTTCGGCCAGACCGATGTCACTTTCGGTAATCGCGCCAACACCGGAGTGTAGAACCCGAACGCGGACTTCGTCGTTACCGATTTTTGCCATCGCCTGAACAATCGCTTCCGCAGAACCTTGAACGTCTGCCTTTACCAAGATTGGCATCTCAGAAACATTCTCATCCGCTTTTGCGTTTGCCATCAACTGCTCTAGCGTCGTTGCAGCACCTGCTGCTGCGCGCTTGTCTTTCGCAGCTTTCTCACGGTACTCTGCGATTTCACGCGCTTGCGCATCCGTATCAACCACGTTCAAAACGTCGCCCGCTTCCGGCGTTCCGTTAAGGCCAAGAACCTCAACAGGGACCGAAGGACCAGCTTCTTTGACGCGCTCGCCATGATCGTTGATTAGCGCACGAACCTTACCGTGCTGCTCACCTACAACGAAGATATCGCCAACTCGTAATGTACCCGTCTGAACCAAAACAGTCGCAACAGGACCACGGCCAACATCAAGTTGCGCTTCAATCACCGCACCAACAGCAGCGCGATCTGGGTTGGCTTTCAGCTCCAAAATTTCGGACTGCAATGCAATCGCCTCCAAGAGCTGATCAAGACCCTGACCTGTAATTGCAGAGACTTCAACGTCCTGCACTTCACCAGACATTTTCTCAACGATAACTTCGTGCTGAAGCAAATCTGTACGCACTTTGTCAGGGTTCGCTTCAGGACGGTCAATCTTGTTGATCGCAACGATCATCGGAACACCTGCCGCTTTCGCGTGGTTAATTGCCTCGATCGTTTGCGGCATAACCGCGTCATCAGCAGCAACAACCAAAACAACAATGTCTGTGACCTGAGCACCGCGCGAGCGCATCGACGTAAACGCCGCGTGACCCGGAGTATCGAGGAAGCTGAGAACAGCGCCGTTGTCTGTCGTTACCTGGTAGGCACCGATATGTTGTGTAATACCGCCAGCCTCGCCAGACACCACTTTCGCGTTACGGATTGCATCAAGAAGCGATGTTTTACCGTGGTCAACGTGGCCCATGATCGTGATAATTGGTGGACGACCTTGCAGGTCTTTTTCATTGTCGATGATCTCGGTGATAACATCCTCGACGTCTGCATCAGAAACACGCACTACTTTGTGGCCAAACTCTTCAATGATGAGTTCCGCTGTATCCGCGTCAATCGTTTCGTTCTGCGTGACCATCATACCGTTGGTCATTAGAGCTTTCACAACAGCGCCAGTCTTTTCAGCCATACGCGCGGCCAATTCGGACACTACAATCGCCGGAGGCAGTTGCACGTCACGAATGATCTTTTCGCGCTCAACCGTGCCACCCATCGCTTTTTGACGTGCGCGCTCTTGCTTGCGCTTCATGGCTGCCATGGACTTGTGACGACCGCCGCCGCCACCCAGCGCTTGGTTCAACGTCAGCTTGCCGGAACGACGGCCATCGTTTTCGTTACCCCTGCCACGCTGATTACGCTGGTCGCGTTCGCGATCCGCTTTGCGCGGTGTTGCGGCTGGTGCTGGCTTATTCGGTGCAGGACGTGAGGCAGGTACAGGCTTGTCAGCAGCTGGTGCTGCTGCGACACGTGCTGCATCTTTCGCTGCGCGATTGGCCGCTTCTTCTGCTTCAGCTTTCGCCTTCGCACGCTCTGCGCGCTCTTGCTCTTCTTTTTCTTTCGCTTCTATCTCGGCGCGACGACGCTCGCGATCTTCTGCGCGCGCTTTCTCTTCGGCTTCACGACGGGCCGCATCTTCGGTCTCACGCGCTTTCGCAGCTTGAACCGCTTTCAGACGACGCTCCATTTCCACATCGGTGATACCCGCTGGACGCTTTGCAGGGTTGCTACCCGCAACAGCACCAGCCGCAGGCTTCACAGCTCCCGGCTTGGGCACCACAATGCGCTTACGCTTGGTCTCAACGACCACATTCTTCGTGCGGCCGTGGCTAAAGCTTTGCTTTACATTCGAGGGACGCGAGCCGGTGCCGCGCAGTCCCAATGTCTTTTTGCCGTCGTTATCGCTCATTTAGCTGTCTTTTCCTTTCGGACGGCCCCTGCCGTCGCTACTTCTCGTATCGCTTTTAATCTTTGGGCTTCCTCTACTACACGAGAGGTGAGTCCACCAGCGCTTAGCGCGCCATGTATCACAACCTGTCGCCCAAAGGCCAATCCCAACTCATCTGCTGTTAACCAACCGATGAAACTGCCGTAATGCGGCGTACTTAATTTCGACTTGCCGCGCTCTGATCCGTCACTGGCTTGAATAAGCACTTCGGCCTCTTCATTCATCAGCCAGCTTTTGACCTTCTCGTAACCCACAACTGCACCGCCGCCCTTGCGCGCCAAACTAATCAGCTCGACCAAGCGACGTGTCACTTGCACTTCCACTTCGGCGACCAAGCCATCTGGGACTTTCACGGACTGTTTAGCGCTACGTGCAAATAGGTTCTTGTTCGCCGCCTTTTCAAGGGCTGCCTTATCCGCAGAAACCCAAATACCACGACCGGGCAGTTTTCCCAAAATATCAGGAACAATCTGCGCATCAGGCCCAACGACAAAGCGGACCATATCTGACACAGGCATAGTAACCTGTGTCGCGATGCACTTGCGCTCTGGTCCGCTGGACCGATCTTTATGTGTGCCGCCGCGCGTCACTGTCAGAAACCCTGAGGCCTGAGATCAGACCTCAGACTCCTCGGACATTTCGTCCTCTGAAACCTCTGGTTCAAGCTCTGTTGGATCAACCCAACCAAGCAAAACACGCGCAGTCATAATCATGGTTTGGGCTTCCTCAAGCTCCATTCCGAATTGCTCTAGCAGGCCGTCATCCTTGACGCGCTCGCCATCCACGGTGGTCCAGCCACCCGCCAATTCCCAATCTGCACAAGTCGCGAAATCTTCCAGCGTTTTGACACCGTCTTCCGCAAGAACCTCTGCCATTTGAGGGGTGATTCCCTCGAACGTGATAAGGCTATCCTCTGCACCAAGCCCACGCGCTTTCGCGAGGGCTGCTGCTGCTTTCGCCTCTAGGAACTCGCGTGCACGGGTCTGAAGTTCGCCAGCCGTATCTTCGTCAACTCCGTCGATGACAATCAGTTCGTCAATTTCAACGTAAGCAACTTCTTCAAGGTTCGTGAACCCTTCCACGACCAAAAGCTGCGCGAAGAACTCGTCTACGTCTAACGCTTCCATGAACAGTTTCGTGCGAAGCTCGAACTCCGCCTGACGGCGCTTGCTCTCTTCTTCTTCGGTCATGATATCGATGTCGAGGTTCGTCAGCTGCGACGCGAGACGCACATTCTGACCACGGCGACCAATCGCTAAGGACAACTGCTCATCTGGAACAACAACTTCAATTTTGCCCGCTTCTTCGTCGAGAACAACTTTGGAAACTTCCGCAGGCTGAAGCGCATTCACGAGGAACGTTGGCTGATCTTCATTCCATGGGATGATGTCGATTTTTTCGCCTTGAAGCTCGTTCACAACGGCCTGAACGCGGGAACCACGCATACCAACACAAGCACCGACAGGATCAATAGAACCGTCATGTGAAATTACAGCAATCTTCGCGCGCGAACCAGGGTCACGGGCCACCGCTTTGATCTCGATGATATTGTCGTAAATTTCTGGAACTTCCATCTTGAACAGCTCGGCCATGAACTCAGGCGCTGTACGAGATAAGAAAATCTGAGGTCCACGCACTTCGCGGCGCACGTCTTTGATAAAGCAACGGATACGATCATTCGGGCGATAGCTTTCGCGGCCAATCTTTTCGTTACGGCGCAGAATGCCTTCGCCACGACCTACGTCAACGATCACGTTGCCATACTCTTCACGCTTCACAACGCCGTTGATGATCGTGCCTGCGCGGTCTTGGAATTCTTCGAACTGGCGATCACGCTCCGCTTCGCGCACCTTCTGCAAGATGACCTGCTTGGCAGATTGCGCTGCGATACGGCCCATTTCCACCGGTGGCACTTCCTCAACGAAAGTCGCACCCACTTCAGGGTTTTCTATGTACTGCTTGGCTTGCTCAACGGTGAATTCCGCCTGATAGTTCTCAAGCTCTTCATCCTCAACAACCGTGCGCACACGTGTGAATGTCGCGCGACCTGTCTTGCGGTCAATTGCGACGCGGATATCCATCTCAGCGCCGTAACGCGACTTGGCCGCGCGTGCGAGGCTTTCCTCCATGGCCTCAATCACAAGACCCGGATCAATCATCTTTTCGCGCGCAACCGCTTCTGCGGTTTGCAACAGCTCAAGCTGGTTCGCTGAGGTGATAGCCATGGTTATTTCTCCTCCGAAAACGGCGTTTCATCCGTTTCAATTTCGTCAAATTCATCTTCGTTAATATCGCCTGCGGCTTTGCGCTGGCGTAGCATTTCTGTGATCAACTCATCAGTCAAAACCAGCTTGGCATCGCTCAGCCAATCAAAGTTCAAACCGACAGTGCCCTCTTCGATGTTGATCAGCACATCATTGCCCTCAACACCTGCAAGTTGTCCTTTGAAACGACGGCGGCCATCAATCAACTCAGTCGTTTCAATTTTGGCTTCATACCCTTCAAATGTGGCGAAGTCCTTAAGACGCGTTAAAGGGCGATCAATACCGGGACTAGAGACCTCAAGCGTGTATTCATCGATGATCGGGTCCTCGACATCCAGTGTCGCACCAATCGCTGTGCTAATCTCTGCACATTGATCGACTTCGATACCGCCCTCAGGGCGCTCAGCCATAATCTGCAATGTCGTGGCCTTGCCAGACATCAAACGCACACGCACCAATTCAAACCCAAGGTCTTCAATCACAGGTGTGATGATCCCAGCAAGGCGTTGGTCGATGGCAGCCTTGGCAATCAAATCGTTGTTCATAGTCATCCTACCTAGCGTCTAGGCACAAAAAAACGGGCGCACGGCCCGTTACATAAGTTCCGGTGGAGCGTTTGGTGTGGACCCAGCCGCGCCGCTGTTAAAGGCCATATAGACAAGACCAACTGAGTCCGCAAGGCCACATGTCACAATAACAAAGTCCTTTCCCCATTTGGTTCACGAATCATCTCTTGTGAGTAATTCATCCTTAAGGGGTAAAGAGTTCCTAATAAGATCAACCTCTCACTGGGCGGTATTTTCCTTTAGGAGATGCTCTCCGCGATCTGGTCCATCGCACGCACAAGTTCCGCGCTGATCCCCGGCTCGCTAAGTGCATGCCCCGCGTTACGCACCATTCGCAGCTCAGCATTGGGCCAAGCTTGCGCAAGATCATAGGCAGACTTAGGCGGGCAAATCATATCATAACGGCCCTGCACGATGATGCTTGGAATGTGACTGATGCGATCCACGTTTTCTAAAATCCAGCCATCAAACTCCAGGAATCCTCCATGCACGAAATAATGGTTCTCAAGCCGCGCAAACGCTCGCGCATATTCTCCAGGCGCTTCGTCCCCACGGCCATTGGAATAAACAGAGGCCAAAGCATTTTCCCAACTTGACCACGTTTTTGCAAAACGGGTCTCTAAGGGAATATCACCACTGAACAATCGACGATGATAAGCACCTATAAAATCATCGCACTCGTCCTTCGGCACAAGGGACACGAAGTTTGCCCAAGTCTCTGGCCAGAATTGCCCGGCGCCACCGCCGTAGAACCAATCCAACTCACGCTGCATCATCAAAAACACGCCACGCAGAACCAGATGGCTAACATTCTCTGGATGTGTTTCCGCATAGATTAGCGCAAGCGTTGCGCCCCAGCTTCCGCCAAATACGATGAATTTCTCTATGTCCAAGGTCTCGCGAATGCGTTCGATATCCGCAACCAAATCCCATGTCGTGTTGTTCTCGACCGACGCATGAGGGCGCGAGCGGCCACAACCACGCTGATCAAACAAAACCACGCGATAAACAGCGGGATCAAAATAGCGCCGCATCGCGGGGCTACATCCACCTCCCGGACCACCGTGCAACACGATCACGGGGATGCCATCAGGGTTGCCGCATTGTTCAAAATAGATTGTATGCCCGCCAGGCATTTCCATCATGCGTTGATCAAACGGATCTATCGGAGGGTACAAATATTGCACCGCGCTCTTTTGGCCTGAGATTTTATCGAGATCCATCCTATATAACCCTTCGAGAGGTCCGTTAGGACCAGATGAGCATATGGAGACAGGAATGCAAGCCGCCCCAAACACAGTTGATCCCTCAGAGGTCGCGAAGTTCGAAGCAATGGCCGCAGAATGGTGGGACCCGAAGGGCAAGTTTAAGCCCTTGCACATGCTAAACCCCTGCCGTCTTGATTATCTGACATGTCAGATCGCTGGCGAATTTGACCGCAATCTGAGCGCGCCGGAGCCATTTAAAGGTCTGCGCATACTTGATATCGGATGCGGTGGTGGCTTGCTCTCTGAACCTATGGCGCGTCTTGGCGCGACTGTCCTGGGCGCAGATGCCGCTGAGCGTAATATTCCCGTCGCCCAAGTTCATGCCGAGCAATCCGGCCTCACCATCGATTACCGCTGCACCACCGCCGAAGCACTAGCTGATGCGGGGGAGCAATTTGATGTGGTGGTGAACATGGAGGTAGTAGAACACGTTGCCGATCCATTGGCCTATCTAGCCGCTTGCCAGCAATTGCTGAAACCCGGTGGCCTGCACCTATGCTCCACAATCAATCGCAATCCGAAAAGCTACGCAATGGCGATTATCGGCGCGGAAGTAATCATGCGTTGGCTGCCTAAGGGCACACATGAATGGAACAAATTCATCACGCCAGATGAGCTGTTTGAACTGTTGTCCCAATCTGGCGTCGAACCAGTGGATCGCAAGGGCTTCGTGTTCAATCCAATCTTGTGGAGCTGGAGCATTTCAGAAAGAAATTTGAGCGTGAACTACGTCACTGCAAGCGTAAAACCCGCTTAATCCTGTTCCAGCTTAAGGCGCAGGTCACGCAAAATGGGCAAAGCAAGGCGCAGCTTATCACCCCCCAAATCCTTGACGAGCTTTTCGATCACAGGTCCAATACCTGCCAGCGCGCCATCGCGTGCGGAGCGACCCGCAGGACTAATCGCAACCTGCTTGCGGCGCGCATCGTCCCAATCAGGGCGAATATGGATATAGCCAGCACGCTCTAACTTACCAAGCGTGTTGGTCATCGCCCCGCGCGTCAGATGAAAACTTTTCGCCAATTGCGCAGGTGTGCGTTCGCTGGACGTACTGGCCAGATAGTTCAGAACCGAGAAATGCGAAATCTCCATGCCCTTGGGCAAAACGCGGCCAAGCTTGTTGCGCAGCAATTGATCAGCAGTCAAAAGTTCGCTGAACAACATGGTGGCTAGAGCGTTGGATTCTTCCGGCATTACGGACCTTCGAAGTTCCGATCATGGCCCAGCGCCGCAATCTTCCTACGTGCTTGTGCCACTTCTGCATGGTCAATTTCAACCAGGACCGTGCCCTCTTCGGTTCCGCCATCAGCCAGAACCTCACCCCAAGGCGAAATCGCCAACGAATGCCCATGTGTTTTACGCTGTTTACCAACGCTTGCGCGATGCATTCCGGTTTGCGCTGCCGCAAGAACGAAGCACCCCGTTTCAATCGCACGTGCACGCAACAGGGACTCCCAATGCGCTTTGCCCGTCACAGGTGAAAACGCTGCTGGCACCAACAAGATCTCAGCCCCTGCTTGCGCCAAGGCACGATAAAGATAGGCAAATCGCACATCATAGCAGATGCTCAATCCCAACGTCCCAAAAGGCGTCGGCGCAATCGCAGCACGTGTGCCCGGAAGATAGCCGTCAGACTCGCGATAGGTTTCGTCCTTGGTCACATCCACATCAAACATATGAATTTTATCGTAGCGCGTTGTCACCGCCCCGCTTGGATCAATCACGAAAGAACGGTTCGCATATCGCCCATCCGCGTCATCGGTCTTCACTGCAAGCGATCCGATGGACAACCAAACGCCCAGCTCTGCGGCCAGTGCTTGATAGCCCGCAAGGGACACGTCATGTGCTTCATACTGCAAAACAGCGTCCTGATGCTCACGGCTAAGCGACAAGCAATTGCTCACCTCCGGTGTCAGAATAAAGCCGGCACCATCATTTGCCGCTTCCCTGATCCGCGCAGAGATCCGCGCAAGGTTTTCACGCGGATCGTCGCTAGAGTTGGTTTGAATGAGTGCTGCCAGCATTTAGGCGGCCAGCATCGCATCTAGTTTGCCAGCACGTTCAAGCGCGAAAAGATCGTCGCATCCGCCAACATGTTCCTCACCAATGAAAATCTGCGGAACCGTGCGTCCACCATTGGCGCGTTGCATCATCTCTGCACGGCGTTCTGGCTGCATAGCAATGTCGACTTCTGCAAAATTCACATCCTTCGATGTCAGCAAACGTTTTGCAGCGTGGCAAAACCCACAGAGCGGCGATGTATAAATCTCAACTTCTTTCACGAGCATATTCCTTCTTAGCTTGCTCGTAAGTTAGTCATCCTTTGCAACGCGCGCTAGGGCCACGACACAAACCTCTCTTGCACATGATTTGAGGCACGCTTCTGTACAAGGGGCAAGCGTAGCACCAGAGGTCATAACATCATCCACAAGCAGCACGGAGCGCCCTTCGAGCAATGCCTCACGTTTGGGATATACAGAAATCGCATCGCGCATTTCATCAAACCGCACTTCACGTGTTTTTCCGTCAAGCGTTGCAGTCGCGCGAACCCGCCTTCGCAGATCAGCGCAGATCAGAACCAAAAGCCGCCCCGCCATCACCCGCGCAATTAAGCTCGATTGATTATATCGCCGCTTAACCATCCGCGTCCAATAAAGCGGTGCGGGCGCAACCAGAACATCGCTTCGCAAGGTGTCCTGAACACAGCGCGCAATCCACTTTCCCGCAGGCTTCACAATATCGTGGCGATCTCCGTGCTTCAGCGCCAAGACCAACGCACGCCCGCGATCTTTGTAGAGCAACGAACCGCCCTTGCGCCCAAGGTCGCGCTGTTCTCAGGCAATTATCACAGCGATCCCCACTTTGCACACCCCCCTCAAAGGAACGCCACATCCGTCACAAATATCTCCCGCGATAAACGCAGTATCGCGCCAAGACATACCACATAGACCATCATCGTTTGCAACATTTGCACAACAGGACAGGCATTCGGGCGGAAACACAGAATGGATCAGGGTTTGAACCCCCCGCGTTTGCGCCATATGACGTGACATATGCAAAATGTGCCCCTCCTTACTGATCGCTCCGCTCTGATCCGCAATCGCCACCGAGCCAGTGACGGGTTCTTGCGTGATATCGCACGGGATGAACTCCTTGATCGCCTGAGTCTGGTTAACAGAGAGTTTAAATCGCCCCTTATTGTTGGCCCAGCGCCCCCAATTGTCCCAAATGCGAAACAGATCGAGGACAGTGAAACGCTGGATGTCACAACGAACTCCAACGACCTTGCGATCCATTTCATGGCACTGCATTGGGCCAATGACCCCGTTGGTCAAATCATCCAAAGCGCGCGCGCACTTCAACCAGATGGATTGTTTCAAGCGGTATGTTTAGGCGGTCAAACCCTGAACGAACTGCGCATCTGTCTTGCCCAAGCTGAGAGCGAAGTGACTGGGGGTCTATCCCCTCGCATCGCGCCCATGGGCGAAATTCGCGACCTTGGCGCATTGCTACAACGCGCAGGCCTGGCGCTTCCTGTTGCAGATAACATCACGATCCGCACGAGCTACCAAGATGCGTTCCACCTAATGCACGACCTGAGAAAATTCGGCGAAACCAATGCCCTCAACGCGCGCCTGCGCCACCCGACAAAGCGCGCCATTTTTGACCGCTGCAATCAGATTTATGCAGAGACCTTTGCAGAGGGTAGTAAAATCATTGCGACGTTTGAATTCTTGTTCCTTTCAGGCTGGGCTCCCTCCGCTGATCAACCCAAGCCACTGCGCCCCGGTTCTGCGACATCCCGTCTCGCAGATGCGTTAAAAACAACGGAAAAGCCTTTGCGCGATTGACCGCAGACATATTTCGCTTATCTGGCTCAAATAATAGATTAACCGGAGTGATCCCATGACCGATGCCAATATCCCCATGACATGCCCTGCGCATGCGCCAAGCGATCATCCGAAACTGCCCACCCCTAAAGTTGGCATTCTTCTGTCTAACCTCGGTACACCCGACAACACGGACTATTGGTCCATGCGTCGCTACCTTGGTGAATTTCTGTCGGATCGCCGCGTCATTGACTACTCACCCTGGCTTTGGCAGCCGTTGTTGCAGCTCATCATCTTGACGAAACGCCCTTTCACATCTGGCGCGGCCTACCGCTCTATTTGGAACGAAGAAGCGGATGAAAGCCCGCTGATGACGATTACCAAGCAGCAAAATGCAGCAATCACAGAAACGATGAAAGCGCGCTATGGTGACGATGTCATGGTTGATTTCTGTATGCGCTATGGAAATCCGTCAACCAAAAGCAAAGTGCGTGCGATGGTTGAGGCAGGCTGCACAAAGATTCTTTTCGTTCCGCTTTATCCGCATTACGCAGGTGCGACGTCAGCGACAGCAAACGATCAGTTCTTCCGCATTCTAATGGAAGAGAAATGGCAACCCGCCAGCCGCACGATCGAGCCATACTTCGAACATCCGCTATATATCGAAGCGCTCGCACAATCCGTTGAGCGCGCCTATGCCGCTGCGGAAAAAAAGCCCGACATTCTTGTCTGCTCCTATCATGGCGTGCCAAAGCGCTATTTGATGGAAGGCGATCCGTACCACTGCCAGTGCCAGAAAACGACGCGCTTGCTGAAAGAACGCCTTAGCTGGGGCGACACAGAAATCGCGACAACCTTCCAGTCAAAGTTTGGCCCTGAAGAGTGGCTGCAACCATATACAGTTAAAGAGGTCGCGCGCCTCGCAGAAGAAGATGGCAAAAAGAACATCGCCGTCATCGCACCTGCCTTTTCGGCCGATTGCATCGAAACGCTGGAAGAGATCAATGAAGAGATCAAAGAAAGCTTTGAAGAGGGAGGCGGCGAACATTTCACCTATATTCCTTGCCTCAACGATGATCCGGCTCATATCTCTGCACTTTCAGCAGTGATCGAAGACAACCTCAAAGGCTGGCTCAGCTAATCGACTTCATCTTGTCAAGTAAGCTCTCGCCGAAGGCAATCTGCATATTTCTTAAATATGATCATCTAGCGCGGGCGAAGCACGCTCAATAAAAAAAACCATTACACAAATAGAAAAGGCGGCATCCTAAGATACCGCCCTTCCAAATTTGTTTCTAGCCGCTAATTTACATGGAAATTGCAGCACCAACAATCGCCAAGATCAACAAAGGAACGACGATGCTAGCAGAAGAGCCTGCAGCAGCTTCTTCAACGATGACTGGTGCTTCCATCACAGGAGCTTCCATGTTGCCAGCGAAGGCTGTGGAAGCAGAAACGGAAAGTGCAGCAGCAAGTGCGATTTTTTTCATAGTAATATCCTCTAGAATTAGCCCATCGCCGGTTCATCAACAACGAGCACGCAAGACTTAAACCTCGTGATTTGTTTTAAGCAGTTATCATCAGATAATGCAAACCCATCTTTGAACCACATCGCGCAAGATCGACCCAATGTCGTCAAATAAGCAACACTTGAGTGCCTACTTTGGTGATCGCATATAGTTGAGCAATGTGCTCATTATAAAGCCCAATACAGCCATTGGACGAGCGACGCCCAATTTTTCGCGTGTCATGCGTGCCGTGGATTCGATAATACGTCCAGCTCAGATACAGAGCATGTGTCCCCAGCGGATTATCAGGACCCGGCTCAACAACATCGGGCCATTCAGGATTACGCTTTTTCATAGATGGTGTTGGACGCCACGTTGGCCCCTCAACTTTGCGCACAACTTTGGTGCGGCCTTTCTTCGTGAGATCAGGCGTTAAAGGAACAGAGGACGGATACAATTTATATGTATTGCCGTCTTCCGACCAGAAGTGCAGCGCGCGGCTGGAAATATCGACCAATACCGCACCGTTGTTCAGGTTGCTGAAATAGAGGCGCCAATCAAGCGTTCGAAAACTTGAGATGTTGCGACGCACCGCTTGGCTAATGTCTTTTTCAAGCTCAACCGTTCCATTGCTGGGTAGAGACGTATCTTGAGCCATCGCGGGGCCCGTAAGCATCGTGGCACCTGCGGCACCGATAAACCTGCGTCGATCCATTCGTTTGCCCAATGCATCATTCATCGCGTTCTCCATTTCAGACGTCACATTTCTTTCGCGCCTATTTACGCGCATTTCACCAGAACTTTATTGCGCGAAAGCCTCACTCACAATTGAAACAGGCCCTCGAAAGCGTTTCTCAACAGATTGTGGGTTTGAATCGCAACGCATTGGGGGATAGTGCTACCTCAACGCAGTTGGGGTAGTATAATGACGCGCATCGGTTTTCTTCTTGTTTCAGCAGCACTTGCACTTGCAGCCTGTATCGCACCCCAATCTTCTTCGCTTGGACCGGATGGTAAACCACTGCCGAAAGCCTATCGCATTGGATCTGGCGAAACGTCACGCATTCAGTTTCGCATGCTCGATTCTGTGAACTCGCTACGTCAAGCCTCTGGTGCAGCGCCACTTCAACTTGATGCGAACCTAAATGCTGCCGCGGCGACGCATTCGCGCGATATGTCGGTGCAAAACCGCCCTTGGCACTTTGGCTCTGACGGCTCCTCCCCGATTGATCGCGTGCGCCGCGTTGGCTTTTCCGGCCAGCTTAAGGGCGAAAACATCTCCGAAACCTATGAGACAGAGCTGGAAACACTCGGTGCATGGATGGAAGAGGCGCCAACACGCAGTGTTATCTTAGACAAATCCGCGACACTTATGGGCTTTTCCTACTTTCAGGAAAGCAACAGTAAGATTTGGTGGACGCTTGTCACAGGTGCACTAGCTACTGATGGCACCAAGCAGATCGCTTCCACGAACTAGTTACGGATAAATCGAGATCGGCGTGCCATTATCAACCATGGCATAAATCCGTTCCATTTCCTTGTTGGTCACAGCAATACAGCCGGCTGTCCAATCAGCGCCCTCTGGTACAAACACTTTGGGTTGTCCGTGTATAAAGATGTCACCACCGGGCTTCACGCCAGCAGCCCTCGCTTTCGCAATATCGTTCGCATTGGGGTAATTGATCCCAATTGAAAGATGGAATTTTGAATTAGGGTTGCGTCGATCAATAATATATTCGCCCTCGGGCGTGCGCCCGTCACCTTCTTCACCCTTGTGGCCGTAGGGTGCAAATCCAAGATCAAAGTCATAGCTACGCAAAGCTTCGCCAAAGTGCATGAGGTGCATTTTGCGCTGGGCCTTATAGACGATCACCCGCGTCACTTTTGGACCATTGTAACGTTTAAATTTGTTCGCACAGGCGCTCAGCATCAAAGTTGCTGCCGCTGAAAGAAGAAGGACCCGTCTTTTCATCTAAAATACTGCCTCGAAATGCTTAGTGCTTTTTTAATTGCACCCTGTCTAAACGGTTTGCCCGTCCTTCAAAAAGAAATCCACATCACTCAACGCCCTTGTGAGCCATTCTTGTGCTGCAACAATTTCTCAATCGCTTCCAGCCGCGCCAAAACATCATCGCGGTAGGCGTCCGTGCGCTGTACATCTTCCTCCTGATGCGCGTCCTGCATCGAATTCACAATTAAGCCTACAAGCAAGTTCACAACCGCAAATGTTGTCACCAAGATAAACGGAATAAAGAAAGCCCAGGCGTAGGGATAAACTTCAAGCACAGGCCGCACGATACCCATCGACCAGCTTTCCAACGTCATCACTTGGAACAAAGTATAGCCCGATTGGCCTAAAGATCCGAACCACTGCGGAAATTCAGCGCCGAATATCTTGGTGGCAATCACTGCGCCGATATAAAAGATGATCGACATCAGCAGAAACACACTACCCATTCCGGGAAGCGCGGTAATAAAGCCCTCAACCACACGACGCAAACGCGGCGCGACCGATACAACACGCAAAACCCGCAAGATACGCAAAGCGCGCAACACAGACAGACCGCCACTGGACGGGACAAGTGCAATCGCGACAACAGCGAGATCGAACAGGTTCCAGCCATCGCGGAAGAAACGAATGCCGCGTGCGATCAGCTTCGCTGCAATCTCAACCACAAAGATCGCGAGGCACGCTTGATCAATCGCAAGGATCAAACCGCCAAACTGCGCCATGATCGGTTTAGACGTCTCAAGCCCGAGCACGATCGCATTCACTACGATCACCAAAATAATGAAATTGCCAACTATGGGTCGATCTAACCAGTTGCTAAGTTGCTGACGCATGCGTGTTCCTTTGCCTTAGCCCTGCATATGTGTGCGTGCGAACTTCGCTGCAAGCTCCACATGTGATGACCAGCGGAATTGATCCACAACTTGTACCCACTCAAGCGTAAAGCCCGCATTAATCAACATATTCGCATCCCGTGCGAACGTCACCGGATTGCACGACACATAAAAAATCTGTGCGATCTCGCTTTTGGCCAGCTCTTTAACCTGCGCCTCTGCTCCTGCACGTGGCGGGTCAAGCACGGCGAAATCCAACTTCGCCAATTCATCCGACAAGAACGGTCTACGGAACAAATCCCGCGCAATCGCGTCGACTTTCTTCAAGCCTTTCGCCTCTCGCCATCCTCTGTCTAGCGCGGCGATCATAGGCTTCTCGCTCTCCAACGCGATCATCTCGTAGTGCTCGGCTAGCGGCAAAGTAAACGTGCCGCTTCCCGCGAACAGATCTACACCTTTCTCACCGCTCACCGCGTCCAAGACCGCTACGGTCAATGCATCCTGCCCATGCACCGTCGCTTGCAAAAACGCACCGGGAGGCGGGGCAACTTTGGCGGCACCAAATTTCTGATAAGGCGGATTACGCATGCCAATGACTTCATCATCCCAGGTCAAACGCGCCAGTTTATGCGCCTCGACAACGCCTGACAGGCCCACCGTCAATTCGCGATCAAGCGGCTTACCGCCTGTGACAAAGACATCCAGCCCCACCTCAGACAAAGTGACATTCACCGCCATCTCGCCTTTGCGAGATCCGCCAATGCGCGCGAGATCATCCATCAAAGCGTTTACACCTAGCAATTCAGGCACCACCAACTGACACTCTGGCACAGCAACAACCATATCAGAGCCGCGCGCATGAAAACCCCAAAGCGCACCTTTCTTGGTACGTCGCACCGCGAACGTGGCACGTCGACGGCTTTGTACGGGCGAGGTCACAATCGGCCGCAACTCCGTCTCAATCCCATGCACATCCAACGCGCTTTTCACGATCTGCTGTTTATATTCGCTAACAAACGGTTCAGAGGCGTGCTGCAACTGACATCCGCCACAGTTTTTGAAATGACGACACGCAGCAGCAACGCGTCGATTGGAGGGTTTGATGATTTTCACATCGCTCAAACGATCTCCATTGCGAATACCGCTCACACGTTCACCCGGCAAAGTGCGCGGCGCAAACACAGGGCCAGAAGCGATCCCGTCGCCCTGATGCCCTAATCGTTCAATCAAAAATTCTTCCATAGGCGTGCTAGTGCCCTATTCGGCGGCTGAACGCACGTCAATAAACCCGCCCGACTGACGGTTCCAATAGCGCGCATAAAGCCCGTCTTGTTTCAACAGACTGTCATGCGTACCGTCTTCGACAATGCGTCCCTCATCTAGAACAATGATGCGATCCATCTGGCTGAGCGTCGACAAACGGTGCGCGATCGCAAGGACAGTTTTACCTTCCATCGCGCGCTCTAACGCGGCCTGGATCGACGCTTCGACCTCGCTGTCAAGCGCACTTGTCGCTTCATCCAACACAAGGATCGGCGCGTCTTTGAGAATGGCCCGCGCGAGGGCAATGCGCTGTCTTTGACCGCCCGACAATTTCACGCCGCGTTCGCCCAAATGCGCATCGTAGCCTTCGCGCTTTTGACTGTCTCGAAGATTAGCAATGAATCCGTGCGCTTCGGCCTGTTCTGCGGAGTGGATCATATCCTGCTCGCTCGCACCGTGGCGCCCATAAAAAATGTTGTCGCGCGCAGATCGATTAAACATCGCAGTCTCTTGCGTGACCATCCCAATCGCGCGCCGTAGCGAAGTTTGTGTGACACTTTCCAGAGGTTGCCCATCAATCAAAATGCGACCCTCTTCCGCATCGTAGAGCCTAAGAAGAAGCGAAACTAACGTCGATTTTCCCGCTCCAGAAGCGCCGACAATACCGATCTTTTCGCTAGCCCCAATCGTAAGGGTCATGTCACTGATACCGCCCAGCGCATTGCCATATTGAAAGCTCACATTCTCGAAGGTGATCCTACCTTGAGGGACTTCAAGATCGCTTGCATGCGGCGCATCCTCGACACGCACAGGGTTGGCCAAAGTGTGCATGCCATCTTCGATTTCACCAATGTTGGAATAAATCGCCATCAGCGTGAACGACACCCATCCCGTCATCTGCGCGATGCGGATTGATACCGCACCAGCCGCAACAATATCGCCCGGCGTCGCTTGGCCAATTTGCCAGAAATAGATCGACGCGCCCATCAGCAAGACAGGTAAAATTCCTGCAATCACCATCAGGAAAAAGCGGAACGTCGCGGCGAGCCAACCATAGTGCAAAGACTGCGTACGGAACTTGCCCATTGCGTCCAATGCAACCTTATCTTCATGCGCATCATGCGCGAAAAGCTTGACGGTTTTGATGTTGGTGATCGTATCCACTAACTGGCCAGACACAGCTGCACGCGCATTCGCCCGTGTCGCTGCACGTGCGCGAATACGGGGCAAGAACCAGCCAATCAGCGCGAAATATACAAAAAGCCAGATTACGAACAACCCAGCGACGCGCCAATCAATCGCCCCAAGCAATGCAAAGCTGCCCAACAAAGATGCCAGCGCAAAGGCCACAACATTGATCGTTTCTGACACAACATCCGTCACAGCACGCGCCGTCTGCATCTGCTTTTGCGCTATGCGACCTGCAAAATCATCGTCAAAAAAACTAACCGACTGCCCCAGCGACCAGCGATGTAGCCGTGACTGCACAAGGGTCGAGACGTTCGGCATAACGATCACATGGTTCGCTGCGGAAGACACCGCAAACATCAAAGGCCGCAAAACGACGAAAAATCCAATGGCTAGAACGGCCATAACGATGTTTTTCGTCGTATAAAAATTTTCAGCGCCAGTCCCAACGACCGCATCGATCACGAGGCCCAAGATATAGGCTGTCCCCGCCTCCATTGCACCCGAGCCTGCAGACAAAAGTGCTGCAAGGAGTAGAACAGGCCAAGCGCTGGCCAAGCACCACCTAACAAACGCCCACAAAGTGTTTGGCGGTGGGCCATCCGCGGGACGGAAAGCTTCAATCCATGTTTCAATCTTTTTCATGTGTCCTCGGCATTCAGAAATCCGCCGGACTGACGCGCCCAGAAGTCAGCATATAGCCCGCCTTTGGACAAAAGCGCGTCATGCGTACCATCTTCAACGATACGCCCTTGATCCAGCACAATTATGCGATCCATTTGCGCAATCGTGGACAAGCGATGCGCAATCGCGATCACAGTTTTGCCTGCCATCATCCCGTAGAGCGTCGCTTGAATCGCGGCTTCGACTTCACTGTCCAAAGCGCTGGTTGCCTCATCCAAAAGCAAGATCGGCGCGTCCTTCAACATCACCCGCGCGAGCGTGATCCTCTGACGCTGGCCACCAGACAATTTTACCCCGCGCTCACCCACTTGAGCATCATATCCCTCACGCCCTTCAGCGTCGGCAAGGTCAAGGATAAACTCATGCGCTTCGGCTTGCTTTGCGGCTGCAATGACCTCTTCCTCAGTGGCATCAGGTCGACCATAGCGAATATTGTCGCGCACGGACCGATGCAGCAGTGAACTGTCCTGTTGTACCATCCCAATCTGCGCACGAAGGCTGTCTTGCGTGACTTTAGCGATATCCTGATCATCGATCAAAATGCGCCCACGGTCAGCATCATAAAATCGGAGCAATAGTTTAACGAGCGTACTTTTCCCAGCGCCAGAACGACCGATCAAACCTATCTTTTGGCCAGGTTCGATTTGCAAAGAAACAGTGTCTAATCCGCCTGTTTGTCTCCCGTAGTGATGGGTCAACTGATCAATCTCGATCCGGCCTTCTTCAAATTTCAAAGGTTGCGCATCCACCTGATCGACAAGTGTAATCGGTTGCGCAATCGTCTCCATCCCCTCTTTCACAACACCCAGCTGGCGGAAGAAACTGGTTAGCGCCCACATGATCCAAGCGGTCATCGCATTTAGGCGCAGCACCAGCGCCGTTGTCGCCGCGACGATCCCAACAGAGGCCTCACCAACACTCCAAAGCCAGATCGCACCACCGACAACACCAATGATCAACAGACCGTTCAGCATCACCAAAGCGAAGTCCATAATCGTAAAAATCCGCATCTCAGTCTGGAACGTCGTACGTGCGTTTTCGATAGCATCTTTCGCATAGTTCATTTCTTGCGGACCATGGCTGAACATCTTCACCGAGTGGATGTTCGTATAGGCATCCACGACCCGCCCAGTCACAGTAGACCGCGCATCGGACGAGGCTTGGGACGCAGGACCAACGCGCTTCACCGTCCACACAACCAACATCGCATAAAGTCCAAGCCAAATGACAAGCGGCAGCGCCAAACGCAGGTCCGCATTCGCCAGCAAGATCGCAGACCCGATGACATAGGCGAGCGAAAATGTGATCGCATCAAACACCTGAAATACCGCTTCACCAGCAGCTGGGGGCGTTTGCATAATGCGGTTTGCAATGCGACCCGCGAAGTCATTTTCAAACCACCCCACGGATTGCCGAAGCACATGTTTATGCGCACGCCAGCGAATGAGCGTTCCAAAATTTGGAAGGATCGTGTTGTTCAAAAGCGCAACATCAATGCCTTGCAGGATCGGACGTATGAACAGGATAAACAGTGAAACAATCAGAAACTCGGTGCCATATGTCTGCCAAACCAACGCCGGATCACCCTGCAAAATGTCCACGACGCGCCCCATGTAGGAGATCAACCAAATCTCCACCACAGCAACGATAACCGACATGATGCCCGCATACCAAAACACCCGTTTGAAAGGCTGCGAATAAGCCATCATGAACGGCCACAGCTTTTGCGGCGGCGTATCCGTCTCGGAATAGCTCACATAAGGATCAACAAGGCATTCAAAAAAGCGCAGCATAGGTTTCAGATTTCGGATCAGAAGAGTTAGACGAACAACATGATCGAAAATGCAGCCAAGGCCAAGGCCAGCACGCGCATGAATATCCGCCATGCAACTGGTGAGGTCAGCAAAAAGGTGAGCAAAGTGCCCGCCGCTGTCCAAAAGATGCACACGCCAAGATTTATGCCTGAAAATGCGCTTGCCAGTCGTGCCGCTTCGCCAATTGGGGAAAACCCACCGGGGTAAAGAGTTATGCCACTCAAGGCGACCGCCCAAATTTTGGGGTTTACCCATTGGAACAGAACGGCTTGAGTGAAAGTCATCGGAACATCGCTCGCGTCGCTCAAACGGGCCTCGCTGTTCCAAAGACGCCACGCCATCCACAATATCCAAACTGCGGCGATAGCCTTTAATGCTAGCACTAATTGCGGCATTGCAGTCAGAATCGCACCCAAGCCAAACGCAGTGAGGCCAGCGACAATACCAACCCCAAGAACAACGCCCACAAGATGAGGCAGTGTACGTAGAAATCCAAAGCGCGCGCCAGATGCGGTAAGCAGAATGACATTTGGCCCCGGTGAAAACAGTCCCAAAAACACGAACGCATAAATCGGATCGAGCAAAACGCTCACGCCAGCAGCTCATCTCGGGAAAGCGCAAAACCAGACACGATCCAGCGCTGCTCTAGTGTCGTTAACGCTTCACCTAATGCACGACCAGAAAGGTGAGGCAGGTCTTTCGCTTTAATCGGAAAAAGAGCGGTTTCGCCTTTATTCGACTCTTGCAATGCCTCCTCATTGAGAGGCATTTCTAGAAACGCTGACCTTAACAACAGAACATCTTTTGCAGTATTAGACCCGTGAAGATACCCAAGATGCGCAGCGGGCTTAGTCGTTTCAACTTCGTCTCGCAGGACCGCCCAGCGCTTGCTTTCCAATTTGCTTAAACGCAATTTTTTTGCCGCATCACTTGTTGTAAGCGCGCTTAACCGCCGGATCGGATCCGGCGCGATATTAATGCTTTGCTCCAAATGGATAAGCGGACCCAGCACGCGATCATCCGCACTTGGTAAAACAGCATGCAAGACACCCGAGGACCGCATAGCAGCAACTGCCATCGCGGGGTTCGCGGCAGTCATCAGTTTCTTAAGTTCCGCTCCAACGCGTTCACGCGACAAGCCTCGTAACCCGTCAAGGTTCGCGGCTATCGCAGCAAGCCCTTCGGGATCGATGCCCAGCGCAGGATCGCCGTACCACGCGGTAAAACGGAAAAACCTGAGGCTGCGCAGGTAATCTTCGCGAATGCGCGCTTCAGCATCACCAATGAAACGCACGTGCCGCGCGTTCAGATCAGGTATCCCATTTAACGGATCAACCACAGTGCCAGCAGGGTCAGCATAAATCGCATTCATCGTGAAATCGCGGCGTGCTGCATCCTCTAGAATGCTCTTGGAGAAGCGCACTTTCGCGTGTCTTCCATCGGTTTCTGTATCGTTTCGAAACGTAGTTAATTCATGCGGGATACCAGCTGAAACAATGGTAATTGTACCATGATCTATGCCGGTCGGAATGGACTTAAGACCAGCAAGACGAGCGCATTCGACAACATCTTTGGGGGTCGCATCAGTCGCAATATCAATGTCGGACACATCAACGCCAAGCAGTGCATTGCGCACGCAACCGCCAACAAAAAGCGCCTGAAATCCCTGCGAGGTGAGCGCATCGCAGACCACTTGGGTCGCTGCATCCTCGATCCAGGTGCCCTGAATCTTCATGGCCTCGCCAACGTATCAGCAAACATCCGAAGCATCCGCGCAGTCGCGCCCCAAATATAATAGGGCCCGTAAGGCACGGTGTAGTAGTAACGTTTCTGCCCACGCCAACAACGAAACTGCGTTTGGAAATTTTTTGGATCGTTCAAGAAAGAAAAAGAAACCTGGAAGACTTCCGCAACTTCGCCAGACTCCGGCATGACGTCAAATTCCGAGGTGATCACCCCAACAATGGGCGTCACTGTAAAACCAGTCACAGTCTCATGGATTGGCAGGCGGCCCAAGATTTTGACCTTCTCGCGGGGCAGCCCGATTTCCTCGAAAGCTTCACGCAAAGCTGTGTCTTCCAACGTGGCGTCGCTTGGATCTTGCTTTCCACCGGGGAATGCAATTTGGCCCGGATGATGTTTCAATGCGCTGGAGCGCATGGTCAGCACAATCTGCCACTCACCCTGCGAGCGAATAAGCGGCACAAGTACTGCGGCAGACCGCAACTTACGCTCTGCCGGCAGCACAATTTCAGGGTTCAAATCATAGTCAGATGATGGCGCACCAGACGCTGCCAACTTTTCACGTATATGATCGATTGTCTTAGGCATTCGCCTCAAAACCAACGCTTTGCGGGTCCAGATCATAATGCGATCCGCAGAATTGGCAGTCCGCCGTAACGCGACCATCATCAGTTGTCATCGTCTCAATGTCTTTCGCTGAATAGATCGACAAACTTTGGCGCACGCGGTCTTCCGAACAGGTGCACCCGAATTGAACAGCCTGCGGCGCGTAAACACGCGGTAGCTCTTCGCTGAACAACCGCAACAACAACTTGTCAGGTGAAACGCTGGGGCCAATCAGCTCCAACTCCTCGACAGTGTTGAGCAGAATGTTCACACGAGACCAGTTTTCCGCATCATCCCCCTCACCAACCACATCATTGGCTTGCAGCAATCCGCCCTCACCCGTCGCCTCTTGCGCAACGGAAGGCGATGCCTTTGGCATGTGCTGCAACATCACGCCACCCGCACGCCAATGCGGTTCACTCTGTTCGGTTGAAACGCCAAAGCTAAGCTCAAACCGTGTTGGAATCTGCTCGGATTGCGCAAAATAGGCCTCCGCACATGCGGACAGTGACCCACCTGCGATGGGAGTGATCCCCTGATACGGCGTCATACCCTCGCCCTGATCGATCATAATCGCGAAATAACCTTCGCCGATCTGATCAAACGGTTTTTCATCGGTCAGGCGATCCTCGGTATAGGACGCATATGCGCGAATGCGTGCAGGTGCACCATCTTCTGACGGGCCGTAGTAGTCCGTCGCGATCATCCGTACGGCACCCTTGGATTGAACCTGCAATGACAGCTTCCAGCGCAACTTGATCGTTTGGCCGATCAAAGCGGTCAGCACAGCCATTTCAGCCACCAAGGCCTCAACGGCAGGCGGATAATTGTGTTGCTTCAGAATGCCATCCAGGGCGCCGTCCAAACGGGCAACGCGGCCGCGGATGTCTGATGCATCCAATTGAAAGGGCAGAACAGAGTCGTCCCAAGCGAGTTTTTGTCCAAGTGACATGGGGTTTCCTTATACGCAGGCTCTTGGCATACAGCGCCTATATAGGTGCCGCAAGCATAGGTCCAAGGGCAAGCAGATGATCAGACGGTTTGGTACACCCCCGAAGAGCGGTGTTCACTATCACCTACGCCCCGGCGCATATGCAATTTTGGTGCGCAACACGCAAGTTCTGCTGACATTTCAGGAAGAACCTGAGCCAGAATATCAAATCCCTGGTGGCGGTATTGATCCGGGCGAACATATGGTTCCGGCATTGCGCCGTGAGATCATGGAAGAAACAGGCTGGTGCGTGGGTTCACCTGTGCGACTAGGCACCTTTCGACAATTCGTTTTTATGCCCGAATACGACAAATGGGCGGATAAAATGTGTCACATCTTTCTCGCGCGTCCTGCTTTGAAACTTGGGGAGCCGACAGAACTGGGCCATACGTGCATATGGACCTCTTCAGAGAGCGCCATTGATTTAGTAAGCAGTCCAGGCGCACGCCATTTCCTCACATCAGTGCTTTAGGTCAGAGCGCTTGGGATCAAATTCGTACAAAACCGCAGTTTACAGGGAGATTCAGATGACGCAGTCAACATTCGCCGTAACAGGCGTCGCAAGTGGCATTGGTGCCGAACTGGCCAGAATTTTAAAAGCGCAGGGCCACAGCGTAATTGGCTTTGACATCCGCAAGACGCAAGAAAATGTTGATCGCTTCATTCCTTTGGATCTTAACGATGCGAGTAGCATTTCAGCAGCGGCCGCAGCAGTGGACCGCCCGCTCCATGGACTTTGCAACAACGCTGGCTTGCCTCCCCGCGCTGGTCTTGAAGAGGCGATTTTGCAGGTGAATTTCCTTGGCACCCGCGCTTTCACCGATGCAATGCTTCCGCACCTGCGTGAAGGCGGGTCTATCGTCAACATGGCAAGCCGCGCGGGACATGGATGGCGAGAGGGCGTCGAACAAGTCAAACGACTGGCCAACTTGAAGCGCCGCGAGCAGCTTGCCAACTTTATCGCGTCAGAAAATATCGACGCAACGCGCTGTTATAACTTGACGAAAGAAGCTGTAATCCTTTGGACCGTTGCCGAAGCAGAAGCGATGGTGGGCCAAGGACTGCGCGTAAACTCCCTTAGTCCGGGGGGGATTTCCACAGGTATTCTGGGCGATTTTCAGAAAGCGTTCGGTGCCGCAATGGCCAGGAATGTCGAACGCGCAGGGCGACCCGGAACACCCGACGAGATCGCTGAAATCGCCGCCTTCCTACTCTCGTCTGCATCCAATTGGATAAAGGGCACTGACATTGCCATCGACGGCGGCATGGGAGCGTTCAATCAAAGCGATGCAATGGACCTGCAAAGCCTGCGCCTATCTCAATCCAACTAACATGGCGCAGCTTCGCTTTTTTCGAGCACTTGAGTGGCTGAGCAAGACCACGCCTACCACGCTCAAAGCTGACATTCTTGCGGGATTAACCAACGCGGCTATCTTGTTACACCAAGGCGTGGCCTTCGCGACTATCGCAGGATTGCCGCCTGAATACGGTCTCTACACGGCGATGATCACCGCTATTATTGCTGCGCTTTTATTCGCCGACCTTGCGGGCATGGCAGTACCAGGAACCACGCGATACATTGAGCTTGTTTTACTGCTGACGCTTTTGGTCGGGCTGTTCCAGATCATCGCAGGGCTAGCGCGCCTCGGCGAACAAGGGCGTCGATATGCTGAGTGCTACACCAGCGGCTCTGCCGAATTTCCAAGCCCCATCACTAGACTGGTCAATGTAGCAATTCTCACGCCGAGCGCGGCTGCGGTGGCTTTGGTCGGCCTCCTCGAAGCAATTTCGATCGGTCGCAAATTTGCGCTGCGCCGCCATGAACCCTTCGCGCCCAATCAAGAAATTGTCGCGCAAAGCCTTTCCAATAGCGTTGGAAGCTTTTTTCAATTCTACGCTGGATCAGGATCATTTACCCGATCAGGTGTCAACGCAGAAGCAGGCGCTGTTTCAAAACTTTCAGCAATTTCGGCTAGGGTCAGGACCCATTAACTGATTGAGCTTGCGGCGCTGTCATGATTCACGGCCCCCAGTTCTAGGGGGATATGATGAGCAATCT
>Ga0209199_1000485_pt1 | contig 56873 bp, 78 predicted proteins | sample COGITO_mtgs_1105_7_FD_184805 | JGI IMG/M metagenome (GOLD analysis project Ga0209199, IMG submission 184805) | Pelagic marine microbial communities from North Sea - COGITO_mtgs_110523 (SPAdes) (version 2) | ecosystem: Environmental > Aquatic > Marine > Epipelagic ... | reverse complement strand
TAGCTTAGCGACTGTATCAGAGATACCTAACAGAGCGCTGATCTCAGCCTCATGGTGTTCGTCTAACAGTTCCTCAACTTGATCGTACAACTCATTCATTGCTGTCCTCCTTTGGAGCAAGTAATTTACGAAAGTCTACCATCACCCTACGGTAGGCAACCATCTCAGTGTCACTGAAATAATCAGGGGTTTCCCCCATGATCATCAGCGTCTCTAACAACCCTTGGCTCAGGTTGATGCGAACATCATCTATGATGTCCAAGGCTTCAGTTATTTTCATTGTGTTTCCTTAAAGGTTAGCGAATATAGATGCCTTGACCCCATCAGAGTGCAAGGCGGCGACACGAGGCTGATCATTGATCGGCGTCTCAGTGTTTTTGTATACAAAGCTGTCAAACCTATAAGGGTTATAGGTCACGGCTCTGCCAGTGTATTCCATCAACTCAGCACAACGCTTGGCGTTGAACTCACCCTCAAACCATTGCCCAACAACTCCTGCATGGACATTCTTCTTACGTTCTCTCAGCACCCTCTGCCGCCCTGCTTCCGACACCTTAAAGGTGGGGTTGTAAACGATGGCATCGTTGACATGAGCAACGACACGCCCCTTCTTAGCACCCTCCAGTGCCTTAACACTGAAGCACTTGCGGTGCAGGTTGAAGTATACGAAGACTTTCATGGTGTTTCCTTTCAGGAAGAGCAGGGCAACATCGCCCTAGGACATTCATTCTATAGCACTGCATCAGAGCAATGCTATAGGTGAAAACCCTAAGCAAACAGACTACGTCTGACCATCACCACCTTGTGGCGGCGAATCACCAAAGCCCCTTCGTCATAGCAACTGACCCAAGCCAGTGCCTCACGGCGAGAGAATGTGCGGTGTTCTTTTGAGTAGCCGAATCCGTAGACTCGGTAGCCGAAGTGTTTACGTAAAAAATTCATAATTTTTCTCCTTGGTTAAACAACAAAGCCAGTGGTGTCGTACACCGCTTTGCCTTTGGCATAAAGCCCAACAATGACACCTTGATCATCAAGGTCACGAACATCTGACTTGTCTCCAGAGACAACGGGGATGCCTCGGAAAGTGGCAGGGATTTGATTTTCCTTACGGAAGACAACCGCCATTCTCATACCCTTATCCAGTGCCTTTTCAACATAAGGTTGAAATTCGTCTACACCAGAGTAAGAAAACGTCAGATCATAATTGCTAGGCAATTCTGAGCGATTTGCATCCTTGGTGTAATCATAAAATATTACATCAGGGAACATCTGAAAGATGTTGCTGTATTCAGTGCCATCAACAGTAAACCTTACGGTTTCCCATCGGATATCACTGGTGCCGTTGAGCCTCACCCTTGGTGACAAACCTTGTTTGTTAGCCTTCTTAACCAAAGAACTAATGTTCTTAACCAACTGAGCCATGAAGCTGTCACGATCTTCAAAAAACCATAAGGTTTTATTGAGACGGGAAAGCTGCACCGAATTGAAAGCCCCTCGCCCTGCAGAATTGAGACAGGGTGTTTCACACCGTGCCTTCTTAGCCATAGGGCAAACCTGATAGCCAGACTGATCTGACGGCAACAGGTATAAAATACCTGTCAGAAAACCTAGTGCCTCACCTTTAACGGTTTTGGCATCGTTTCCTACGGAAAGCAGGTTTTTGGTTTTGTACATGATGTTTCCTTTCAGGAAAAATTAAGCAGTTACCGAAGCAAAACGAAGCATTGCAACAGCTGTATCCAGTGCATCCAACTTATCATCAGTATGATAAGAGGCGTCTTTGTTTTCAGTACCGTTTATAAATAAACGGCAAACATATTCGTTCCAATCGCTGTCCTTGTAAACCTTTACAAGGAAGTCTTCAGTGCCAATAGTGACTTGGGTTTTGGATATGAGTTTCATTGTGTATCCTTTCAGGATAAATAGCGGCGACATTGCCGAAGAGCCTCCATTATAACAACGCAATTCAGGGCATTGCTATAAGGGAAAACCCCTATTTTGTTTTCTGCTACAGCAGTCAGTGCCAACCGACCCCAATCAGCTATGCTGTAGCATGGGCAGATTATCCGAATCATCTACCAGAATGCCTATGACTTTAACCTATGTCATAGCAAGGTTGCCCAATTTCAGCTCCGCTGTCACCAGAGCATACTGACGGCAATCGTAGATTGTTAATGATCAGTCAGCGATGCTTCACAGCTTTGCTGTTACCGAAGTGATATTCGGCGGATTTGAAAGTGGTTTTCTCTAAAGTCTTTATATTTAAATTTTTCCTCTTTCGCTTTGCTTAAGAGAAAAATTAAAAATATAAAGACGTAATTTTCGGCGGCATTTTTCGGCGATGTCGGTTTGCCTCGCACGATCATCATGATGTAGGCGTCACACATGACAGCAAAGCTGTGAGGAAAAAGTTGGCACGGTTCTTTACTTCGTAAGGGGAAATCGGCGGTTCTGCCAATGGTAGTATCAAAGACTATTAACGTAGTTAATAAAAGCTGGAAAGTATTACATCGGACAGTACTACAAAAAATTATACACCGACTTAGGGTTTTCACGGGGTGTGCTTAAAAAATGAGCAGTTTTCTGTCCCTAATTTCCGTAGGACACTGATTTTGAATCAGTTGCCAAGGATTTTCTAACCCTTTGAATGCATTGAAGATCTTTGTATTCAAGTGAATTCAGGGAGTCCATAAAGATCTACCTGCGCCGTGACGTAGTCACTCATGCGCCGGCGAGCGCAGGCTTGCCAGAGGGGGCGGGGGTGTGGGACAGGTGGGGGGTGGGCGTTATATATATACAGCCTCGCCCACACACGGGGTTTTTTAGATTGGACACTGTGTATACGTACAGTTCATCTGCACAACTGACATAATAACTTAAGAACACCTTTTATTACCTACAATAAAGGTTAGAATATGAAGGCCCCCTACAGGACCAAGAAAACTTTTTACAAAAACTTGTTGACACCGCTGCAAAAAATCTGTATAACATACCCCATAGCCACAGATTTCTGTGACAGCCTACCTTCTGGGTGCTATGAAACAATGAGCTTGCATCGGCTGCTGAAGAGAAAAGACACGGACTGGTAGAGGGGTAGGCCAACTTCTCTATCAAGCTCGTACACTGGCAGTGTTCACACCTTGCACTGTCCAGACCTAACTTAATATGGGTATAGGTTAAAAGTAGTTGCCAATGGGGGTGGACCTAACGACTACCATAAAAGAACATATTCCTTATGGGATTTCTAGGTGCTGTGTTTAACGTCTTGTCTTTCACAATGTGATATTGACATAGGAAGTAGCAGGGATTAAGAATAATAATCTAATAGATTATCTTATATCTCTTATCTACAGATCTATTTCACTATGTGATAAGAACAAAGGATGTAGCTAAGAACATAAGATAATTACTAATGGTTATCTTCTTATCTCTTATCTACAGACCACACAGCATTGGGACAGGTTGGTATAGACATCTGCTCTATACCACCTTTAGGAAGCCTATGTCTTGACAAGACTAAAGTATTACTGTATAATAGGTATATGTTAAAGACAAGACAACAACTAGAAGAAGAAGGATTGTTAAACATACCTCCCTTCTCTGTCTACAGTGCAGCTATGACGGCTATTGCTAAAGATAAGATGGATAGTGTTTCTCTCTACCACAGTGATGTGTATTATGTTAGAGCTGCTTTGGAGAAGAACACAGGGTTTGTTATTCCTCTGCCACAGGTGGAGAAGGCTATGAAGGCAGAAGGCTGGAGTAAGAAATGAAGATAGCTTTGGTGCTGATGCTGTTCTTCCCGACAGGAGAGATTAAGGTGGTACATAATATTTCCATAGCTACAGAGCAAGAGTGTGTTAACAAGGTGCTGCTGGTTAACCAAGACAAAGAAAACCCTTTCACTGCTTTCTGTCACTACGATGTTACAAAATGATTAAAAGAGGCGCTGAAGAATTCTCTGGCTATAACAAGCCAAAGCGAACCCCCAACCACCCAACGAAGAGCCATGCTGTGTTGGCGAAGGAAGGTGACACAGTTAAGCTAATTAGGTTTGGACAGCAGGGTGTTAAAGGTGCTGGTGCAGCGCCATCAACAGCCAAGGACAAGGCTAGGCAGAAAAGCTTTAAAGCCCGTCATGCGTCTAACATTTCTAAAGGCAAGACGTCAGCGGCCTACTGGGCAGACAAGGTTAAGTGGTGAGTTATACAAAACCAGAGCTGCGTGAGCGGTTGAAGAAGAAGGTGATGGCGTCCTCTAAAGGGGGCGACGCTGGCGAATGGAGTGCTAGGAAGGCCCAGCTATTGGCAGCTGAATATAAGAAGGCTGGTGGCGGCTACAGTGGCGCTAAGACGGGTCAGCAGAAGAGCCTAAGCAAATGGACAAAAGAGAAGTGGACCACCTCGGATGGTAAGCCGTCAGAGGGGAAGAAAAGATATTTGCCTGAGAAGGCATGGAATTCGTTGACGGCCTCTGAGAAGAAGGCGACGAATGCTGCTAAAGCCGCTGGCAATAAGGCAGGTAAGCAGTTTGTTAAGCAGCCCCAGAAGGTGGCTGATAAAGCAAAGAAGTATCGTGCATAACGATTAACAACCCCAAGGAAACAAAATGGACAAGAAAGCAGCGGCAGCAGAGATTAAGCGTTTAAGAGCGCAAGCAAAAGACAAGAGCATTCCACAGGAAGCTCGTAATGAGATGTTAGATAGAGCCAACGCCATTGAGCTTGAGTTCTATGACAAGGCTGTTAAGGGCGGTGAGACAATGGCTAAGGGTGGTGCTGTTAAGAAGAAGGGCTACATGTACGGGGGCGATGCCACTAAAATGAAAGGCATGCACAAGATGCCGGACGGCAGCATGATGAAGGACAGTGCTATGGCTAAAGGTGGTGCTGTTAAGAAGCCTGCTGCTAAGAAAGAGATGACCCGCCAGTCACCAGTGGTTGCTGTGATGGTTGGTTTGACGGATAAAAAGAAGCCAGCTAAGAAGATGGCAAAAGGCGGCTACGCAAATTGCGGAGCTAGTGTTAAAGCATCAGGGAGTAAATAATCATGGTATTACCACTAATAGTTAGAGCGGCACCTTTTCTCGCTAGAGGCGCTTCTGCCTTAAAGAAGGGTAAGAAGCTTAAAGACCTAAACATGAATGATGTAACTGATGCATCAATATTGCGTATAGCAAAGCAGGTAGAAAAAGCAAAAGGTCAAGGAGGCCCTGTTAGAGATATTGCTAAAGAAGCAGCAGCGGCAGCAAAAAAATCAAAAGGTTCAAGTGGTGTTGCGAAAGCAGCGGCAGCAGCGAATGTAGCCGCCGCAGGAGTAGGTGCTGTGTCAGCGATTAAAGATAAAGCTGAAGCAAAAGCTAAACCTAAAGCAGAAGCTAAAGATAGCCGTGGCGGTGTAGCACCTAGTGGTTCAACAACAAAGGAAAAAGCAGCCCCTAAAATAACGCCTAAAGCAGCGCCTAAAACTGAGAAGAAAATGCTTGGTGGTAGAGAAGTTAAGAACGGTAAGGTGTTTGTTAGCAAAGCAGAGCTGGACGCTTTTAAGAAGAAGTATGGTACAGATAAAACGCTAAGGGATTTATTAAATAAAGAGCGTGGTTTAACTCGCCGAGATGCTCCCGCTAAGAAAGATAAACCTAAAGCAGCACTGAAGCCTATTCAAAGTCAAGCTGAGTTTAGAGCTGAGCAAGACAAGATGGCTGCTAAGAAAAAAGCTTTGCAAAAGAAAGCTCGTGAAGAAACTGGCAAGAAGAAGTAATGGATCGCAACATCTTCAAGAGTAGAAGTGTGGGCATGCAGCTCACGGCGGGTGTGGAAAACATCGTCTACACCTGCCCCAATAACTACACCTCACATATTGTGTTGCTGTTTGCTGCCAACCTAGGCAGTGGTAATAAAACACTAGCTATTAAATGGTACAATTCACACAGCGACTCAGAATTTTATATTATTGGCGGCTATGTTATTTCTGCTTACAACTTCTTAAAGCTAGATGGTAGCTATTTAACATTGAATGCTGGTGACCACATCTGCTTCACACCAGAGGCAGGCTCCACCATTGATGCCACCCTCACTGTTGAAGAATATTACGACCCCACATCTAGACAATAAAGAGAGACAATATGGCTAAGAGAGAATTAAACGAACAGCAGCAGAAATTCATTGAGGTGCTTTTCGGAGAGGCTGGTGGCAACCCTGCAAAGGCTCGTAAGCTTGCTGGCTACAGCGAAGGCTACGCCACTAAGATGATCATGGACACACTGAAGGCAGAGATCATTGAGGCCACTCAGCTGTACATTGCAACCAACGCTCCTAGAGCGGCAATGGCAGTTGTTAGTGGATTGGTTGACCCAACAGAGCTTGGCATCAAAGAGAAGCTTAACGCTGCTAAAGATCTGTTAGATCGTGCAGGTGTTGTTAAGACAGAGAAGATGGAGATTCAGGCCAGCAACGGTATCATGATTCTCCCAGCAAAAGATGCAGCAGAATGAAAGAGACTTCGGTACTTGGATATTGCCTCAGCCTCGTGAAGAGGATGTATGGGTGTCTATTCCTAAGCCCATCAACTACGTGGTTGCACCGTTTGGATACGAAGAGGACCCAGACGATGAGGGAGTATGGAAGCCGATCCCGCTGGAGCTAGACTTTCTAGAGCAGGCAAAGAAGCATTTAAAGAAATACAGCGCCAGACAGGTAGCAGCTTGGTTAACAACAAGAACAGGCAGGAGCATCACCTACACAGGGTTATTAAAAAGGGTAAGAAGTGAGCAGTCCTATAAGAGCAAAGCTAGATACTACAGGGAGCTTGCCCGAAGGCTCACGCAAGCGCTCAACAAAATTGAAGAGTACGAAGAAAAAACAAAGCGCAAAGAAACCAACCCCTTCTTCCGCAGCGATCATTACGTCGCCCTCAGAGAGCGGGCAGCTACAGAGCTTGCCGACAGCAGAGAATGAGAATATTATCTTTGCTCCCAACCCCGGACCGCAGACAGCGTTTCTGGCGGCGGCAGATAGGGAGGTTTTGTACGGTGGAGCTGCTGGTGGAGGTAAATCCTACGCAATGTTGGCAGATCCTTTGCGGTATTTGCCCCACCCACAGTTTTCTGGGCTGCTTTTGCGCCACACTACAGAGGAATTACGGGAACTTATTTGGAAAAGCCAAGAGCTATACCCCAAAATCTACCCCGGCATCAAGTGGAGTGAGCGAAAGATGCAGTGGGAAGCCCCAAGTGGGGGTAGATTGTGGATGTCCTACCTAGATAGGGACGAAGATGTCTTAAGATATCAAGGACTTTCCTTCAGTTGGATAGGATTTGACGAGCTTACGCAGTGGGCAACGCCTTTTGCGTGGAATTATATGCGTTCACGCTTACGTAGCACGGCACCAGACCTGCCTGTGTACATGAGAGCGTCAACAAACCCCGGTAACAAGGGGCATTCGTGGGTTAAGAAGACCTTTATTGACCCTTCACCAGCAGGTAAGTCCTTCTGGGCCACGGATACAGAGACAGGGGAGGTGATGACCTACCCTACAGGACACAGTAAAGAGGGAGACCCCCTATTTAAACGTAGGTTTATACCAGCAAAACTGGTGGACAACCCGCATCTGGCACAGACTGGCGACTATGAGACGATGTTGCTGTCATTGCCAGAGCATCAGCGCAAGCAATTGCTTGATGGTAACTGGGATGTTGCAGAAGGTGCAGCATTCTCTGAGTTTAACAGGGCCATACACGTTGTAGAACCCTATGCCATCCCAAGAGATTGGGTACGTTTTAGGGCTTGTGATTATGGTTATGGAAGTTTCTCCGCTGTTATTTGGTTTGCTGTTGCTCCTGATGAGTCCATCGTTGTATACCGTGAACTTTACGTCACTAAGGTATTGGCAGAAGATTTAGCCAATATGGTGCTAGAAATGGAAGATAATGAACCAATTCGTTACGGTGTGTTGGATAGTAGCTGCTGGCATAAGCGGGGCGACACTGGTCCTTCTATTGCTGAACGTATGATTATGAAGGGGTGCCGTTGGCGTCCTGCTGATAGGAGTGCTGGTAGCCGTGTGGCTGGTAAGAACGAGGTGCATCGTCGCTTGCAGATTGATCCGTTCACCGAAGCACCCCGAATGACAATCTTTAGCAACTGCACTCAGCTTATTGCTGACTTGCCTTCGCTGCCTCTTGATAAAACAAACGTAGAAGACGTAGACACTAAGGTTAAGAATGACCACACCTATGACGCCCTACGTTATGGTCTTATGTCTCGCCCACGTAGTTCAAGCATTTTTGATTACAATCCAGCTTCACAACGTGTGTATCAACCAACAGATAAAACTTTTGGTTACTAATAATTTATGGTATAACTAAAACATGAACAAATCTGACACCCCTTTTATGGATGATAAAGCTGTAGGACTTCCTGACAGCAAGGATGTCTACGAAGATATATTACAAGCTAATGGCTTGATGGCCTTTTTGGATGAGCGCTTCTCCCGTGCTGAGGATGCTCGTCGCTCTGACGAAGATCGTTGGCTCCGTGCGTATCGCAACTATCGTGGAATCTACGGCACTGACGTTCAATTTACTGAGGCAGAGAAGAGTCGTGTCTTTATAAAAGTTACAAAGACTAAGACTCTAGCTGCGTATGGTCAGATCACTGATGTATTGTTTGCTAATAATACATTCCCTCTTTCTATTGAACCCACCATCCTACCAGAGGGTGTAGCTGAGAGCGTACACGTTGAGGCTGACCCTAAGATGGCAGATATGCCAGAAGAACAATCTTCATTGTTTGGCTATAAAGGAGACGGTAAAGACTTTCCTAAAGGTGCCACTGCAACATCACTAGCAGATATGCTTGGTCCTTTGAAAGAGAAGCTTGCTGAGCTAGACGTTAAAGAAGGTGCAGGCGCAACACCAACTTCAGTCACTTTCCACCCGGCGATGGTTGCTGCTAAGAAGATGCAGAAGAAGATTATGGACCAGCTTGACGAGAGCAACGCCAACAAGCAACTACGATCTGCTGCTTTTGAGATGGCGCTGTTTGGTACAGGTATTATGAAGGGTCCTTTTGCTGTGGATAAAGAATATCCACGATGGGACGAAGAAGGTAAATATAATCCCATCATCAAGACAATGCCACAAACTTCTCATGTAAGTGTGTGGAATGCGTACCCTGATCCTGACGCCAGCAACACTGATGAGATGCAATACTTTATTGAGCGTCATAAGATGAGCAGCACACAGTTGCGTGGGCTGAAGAAGCGTCCTATGTTTCGTAGCAACGTCATTGACATGGTGATTGCTAATGGTCCTGACTATGTTAAGAAATCTTGGGAAGATGATTTAAATGATTATCAAACTGACACTGGTGTTGAGCGTTATGAGGTGTTAGAGTACTGGGGCGTTGTTGATGTTGAACTCTTAGAGCAGAATGACATTAAGATTCCTAAAGAGTTAGAAGATATGCCCGAGTTGCAAGCTAACATCTGGTTTACCAATGGTAAGATTATCCGTCTTGTTTTAAATCCTTTTAAGCCCGTCAGGATTCCGTATTATGCTGTTCCATATGAACTAAACCCCTACTCCTTTTTTGGTGTCGGTATCGCCGAGAACATGGATGATACCCAAACTCTTATGAATGGGTTTATGCGTCTGTCGGTGGATAATGCGGTCCTGTCGGGCAATCTTGTGTTTGAGGTTGATGAAACAAACCTTGTTCCCGGTCAAGACTTAACCATCCACCCCGGCAAAGTGTTTCGCCGACAAGGGGGCGCACCCGGTCAAGCGCTTTTTGGTACTAAGTTCCCCAACGTCTCGCAAGAAAACCTGCAGATGTTTGACAAAGCACGGCAGCTTGCTGATGAGTCTACAGGTCTTCCTTCATTCTCGCACGGTCAAACTGGCGTAGCTGGTGTTGGACGCACAGCCTCTGGCATCTCTATGCTGATGAATGCGGCAAGCGGCGGCATCAAGACTGTGATTAAGAACGTGGATGATTATCTACTGCGTCCAATGGGAGAGGCTTTCTTTGCCTTTAACATGCAGTTTGATTATGACCCAGAAGCTGCTGGTGACTTAGAAGTTAAAGCCCGTGGTACTGAAAGCTTGATGCAGAACGAAGTGCGCTCACAGCGTCTGCTGCAATTCTTACAAGTTATTCAGAACCCTGCACTGGCTCCATTTGCTAAGCTGCCTTACATTGTGCGTGAAATTGCTAAGAGTATGGATCTTGATCCCGACTTGGTGGCGAACAACATGGACGAAGCAGCTAGACAGGCGTTGATTCTGCAGAAGATGCAACCAGCCCCTGAGCCAGCTGCTGCTGGTGCTGGTGGTCCTCCTCCTGTGTCAGATACTTCTGGTGGTGGTGGCGGCAACATGGGCGTGGGTACAGCACCTGCTCCGGGTGAGCAAGGATTTAGTGGCGCTCCTGCACAGGCAGCACCTCCTGCTGCACCAGCGGCTCCACAAGGACCGATGCAATGACAGAGAAGAAGTGGCTAAGTGCTTTAAAGCCTCTGGTCTCAGCTCCTACTCAGTGGCAAGCCTTTGAAGATATGGTTGATTATTACACCAGCATTCAGCAGAAGTCTTTAGAGCAGGCCACCAATACTGTAGAAATACACAGGGCACAAGGCGCAGTCATGGCTCTTAAGAAGCTGAAGCAATTAAGGGATGAAATTAATGGGTCAAAATAATTTAAAGACACACGATGGTCTTCCTACTGTTAAGAGCGATTCAGGTGAAGATATGAGTGAGGTTAGTATCACTGTCACAGACCCCCGCTTAAACAAAGGTAAGCCCACAAACATTCCTTCACTTTGGAACGGTCAGATTGTATCCGAAGATGAAGCAATTGAGAATGCTTTAAATACTAAAAACGAGTATAGATCTTTTGAGTCTATTAAAGAAGCTGTAGATGATGCTATTAGAAAATCAGATGCAGGGGGCGCTAATGCTCCAGAGAAATATGCAAAGGGTGGCAACGTGGAACAAATGAATAAACTATTCGCCGAAGGCGGCATGATGGATGACAGTGGCGAAAGCGTCAACGGTGTAGAAGTTCCTCCGGGTTCTTTACGAGAAGAAGTTGCTGATGATATTCCAGCACAGCTTAGCGAGGGCGAGTTTGTTGTGCCTGCTGATGTTGTTCGTTACATTGGCCTAGAGAAGCTGATGGCTATGCGGGATAAAGCAAAGCAGGGCCTACAACGTATGAACGAAATGGGCCAGATGGGGAATGCTGAGGAAGTTGCAAATCCTGACCAAACATTTAGCGAACAAGGTGATGAAGATTTTGAAGCAGAGATTGATGACATCATGGCAGAAGAAGGTGATGACGCAATGCCAGAAGGGTTTGCTCTTGGGGGTATTGTTACAGAAGCTGATGCTACTAAGATGGATTGGACTAAGAACCCTGTTGTAGATGTAAGATATTTTAAACACCCTGATGGCAGGGTTATGTTTATTACATACTTAAATGGTAAACCTTCTACATCTATTCCTGAAGGTTTTAAAGAAACAAAAGAACCTGTAGAAAAACTTGTAGGTAAAGCCGCTGATGAAAAAGAAGCTGCTAAATCTATTACAGACGTAAGCGGAAGCGGAGAAACGCAAGCAACGACAGAAACTGATTATGGTAAGCTAGCTCAATTCTACGCACAAAACCCAACAGCAGCTAAGGCAGCTGCAAAAGTAGCAACCTATGCACGATCAAAGTTTTCTTTTATCCCTGAGACGCCATACGCTAAAGCACAAAAATCTTTATATGATAAAGCACTTAAAGGTGTAGACTCTTCAAACCCGAATGCGATTGTTACCTATAATAGCAATGGAGAGATTGCCTCGGTTGTTGGTACTGAAAGTGCTAAAGGCACCGATGTAGATGCCAACGAAGTTAATCCTGATGCGGCAGACCCCGGTAGGCCTTCAGCACCCGTTAGCTCCAACCCTAACGTTTATAGCTCTAGCCCTAGCGGTGGTGAAACCCCCGGCGGCTTTAGCATGGATGATGGCTCCGGCGGATACGGTGAGGAAGATGATGCCGGTAATATGGCTAAAGGCGGTATGGTAAAGAAACGTCCTGCAAAAGCAAAACCTACTAAAAAAGGTTTAGCTGCTAAGAAATAAGATATAATATAAATATTGGGATCAGTGGTGGGCTGACCAATACTCAACAACAACCCACCGTCAATGGCTACCTAATTCCCAACACAGAGTGTTGCTACTGTTAGCCCCAACTTAAAGGAAAAAAGATGAGTGAAGTTATTATACCTGTTGCAAAACCAGTGGTTGCATTTGGACGGCGTAATGCTAGTGAAGAAAGAATTCGTCAAACAGAGGAAGAGATTAAAGCGCTGACAGAGGCTAGAGAAAACCCTGTTGAGAAAGACGATGACGAGAAAGAACCAGAGGGTTCTGAAGAGAGGACATTTAAGAAACGCTACGGTGACCTTCGTCGCCATAGTCAAAAGTTGCAAGATGACCTGCAAACGCAGATTGATTCTTTAAAAGAACAACTAACAAAAACAACCAAGAAAGAAATTCGTCTACCTAAGTCAGAAGACGAACTTAATGCTTGGGCGTCAGAGTACCCTGATGTCTACAAGATTGTAGAAACAATTGCAATTAAGAAAGCAAAAGAACAATCCACTGGTATTGAAGATCGGCTGAAGAAGATTGATGAAGCTGAGAAAAACAATGCTAGAGAAAAAGCAGAAGTTGAGCTGACACGCCTGCACCCTGATTTTGGAGAAATACGTGATCAAGATGAATTTCATGAATGGGTTGAAGAACAACCTAATTGGGTACAGCAAGCTTTGTATGACAATGATACTGATGCAAAAGCTGCGGCTAGAGCTATTGATCTCTATAAGTCAGACAAAGGTATTAAAGCTAGTAAGAAAACTTCTGACAAAGATTTAGCTTCTGCTATTGGTCGAGGCTCACGCTCGGCACCATCTGCTGCCAACACTGAAGGTCTCATCTATGAGAGTCAGGTGGAGAAGATGTCTATGAACGAGTTTGAAAAAAATGCTGAGGCAATCCTAACGGCACAGCGCACCAATAAATTCGTGTATGACGTTACAGGAAATGCACGTTAAAAATTAGTTGACAGAAAGTGAATACTTCTGTATAACTTACTAGGGGTTGGGGAATTCTCCCCTTCTCCTCACTAGGCAACAAAGCCGTCTTCTAGAGACACACCTTTAAGCCTAACCCAAAACGGACAGAAATGTCCTATGTATCACTGTCTATAGGCTACGAGACAACCCAGTACCTTTAGCCGTTAATGCAGAAAGAATCTAGAACTTTCTGTATTAGCCACCTAAACGAGTACGGCCCTGAGTAGGTATTTCAGTGAATTAAGCCTAACATCAAGGAGATATATAATGGCTTTCCCATCCGCAGCGGGTTACACGAACTTGCCTAATGGCAACTTCAGCCCCGTAATTTATTCCAAGCAGGTTCAACTTGCTTTCCGTAAGTCTTCTATCGCAGAAGCCATCACTAACAACGACTACTTCGGTGAGATCGCTAACTACGGTGACAGTGTTCGTATTATTAAAGAACCTGAAATCTCAGTAAAGGCGTATAACCGTGGCACGACGATTGCACCTGATGACATCGACGATGCTGACTTCACGCTGGTTGTTGACCAAGGCAACTACTTCGCATTCAAGGTTGATGACATTGAAGCCGCTCACTCACATGTGAACTGGATGTCTCTGTCCACCGAACGTGCTGGTTATCGCCTGCGTGACAACTATGACCAAGACATCCTTGGTTACATGACTGGCTTCAAGCAGTCTGCCAAGAACGGCGTGGCTGACACTGCCCGTACCGCTCCTGCTGGTACTAAGGCTGACACCACTGCTGGTGCTGACGAACTGTTGGCTTCTATGAAGCTTTTCCGTGAGTCATTCAGCAACTTGACTAGCGCCTCTACTGGTGGCTCTATTCCGTTGGCTCCTCGCCTTCCCGGTGCAACTTCCATCCCTACGACTACTGTATCTCCTTTGATGCTGGTTGCTCGTATGGCTCGTTTGTTGGACCAGAAGTTCGTTGACAGCAACGGTCGCTGGTTGGTTGTCGATCCTGTCTTCATGGAAATGTTGAAGGACGAGGACAGCCGTTTGTTGAACGGTGACTTCGGTGGTTCTGGTATGCAGAACGGCTTGGTGTTGAACAACTTGCACGGTTTCAAAGTGTATGTGTCTAACAACTTGCCACAGATCGGCACTGGTGCTGGCACTGCTGGTGCTACTGAGCAAGATACCAACTACGGTGTTCTTACCGCTGGTCATCAAAGCGCAGTTGCAACGGCTGAGCAGATCACTAAGACTGAGTCTTACCGTGATCCCGACAGCTTTGCTGACATCGTTCGTGGCATGCACTTGTACGGTCGCAAGATCCTTCGTCCTGAAGGCATCGTGACGGCTGCTTACAACGTAGCCTAAACGCTGACTGAGAGGGGACTGCTGCTCTGCGGCGGTTCCTTCTTTTTACTTATATATTATTATGGCTACCTACCTTTCTTTAACGAATGAATTGCTACAACGCTTGGGCGAAGTGCCGATGGACTCATCTGAGCTTCCAACCGCACGTAATATTCAAGCTCTTGCTAAAACCGCTATCAATTCATCCGTTAGAGAAATCTTACATGTGGCACAGGAGTGGCCTTTCACTCTGCAGACTTATACACAGACAATGACCATTGGTCAATCTGTATACGATTTTCCTGCTGATATGTCTAGTGTTGATTGGGAGAGCTTCTACCTTAAAACATTTGATAGTATTAATCAGCCGGGTAAGCTGGATACGTTGAGCTATGTTGACTACATCAGCAAGTATCGCCCACAAGATGATTTGAATGGTGTTGGAGGGTATAACTCTCCCCGCTATGTTTATCAGACACAAGATCTTAAATTTGGTGTCACGCCTCTTCCTGATCGTGCTTATGAGATTGAATACAAATACTGGTCTTTCCCTGCTAACATGGTGGCTGCTGATGATGTATGTATTATTCCTGACCGATTCTCTAGCGTTATATTAGATGGAGCGATGGTATACATGATGGTGTATCGCTCTAACGAACAAAGTGCTTCTATCCATCAGACAAGATTTGATCAAGGTATTAAGACGATGCGTCGTTTGTATCTGGATGAGCCGTTGTATATTACGTCAACAGCTTTATCATCTAGACCTTTAAGCGGTAGAATTATTTAATGGCAGATAGAATTAATGCGTTTAAGGTAAACTGTGTTGGTGGCATGAACACCAACAGGGATGTGCTGTCTCAAGGAGAAGATACACCCGGTTCAGCTACGCAGCTAATTAACTATGAGCCTTCTATTACTGGTGGTTATAGGAGACTTAGCGGTTTTACTAATACCTATGGCACTGTACCGGGGACAGGTAATGTCTTAGGCGTTGCTATTCTAGAAGGCATTAATGATAATATCTTTGCTTGCCGCAAGCCTTCAGTAGGTACTGATTATTTCTTTCGTTGGGATGTAGGCACAACTGACTGGGTGGCAGTGACAACACCCGTCTCTGTCAGTATGACAGGCGTTAATAAAGTACGCTTCTCTCGTTTTAATTGGGGTGCTCCTAAGCTTTTATTAACTGACGGTATTAATCCTGCTGCTGTGTATGACGGTATAACGTATACACAGATCACAGACACTAATGCGCCGAGTGCCCCTAAGTATTCCAGCCCATATAAGAACCATATGTTTTTGTGTGGTGATCCTGCCGAAGCTTACAATTTATATTTCTCTTCCCCTGTATCAGAGACAAACTTTTCTCCTGCTAATGGAGCTGGAGTTATCAATGTCGGTTTTGAGATTGTACAGATTAAATCTTTTCGGGATACTTTATATATCTTTGGTAAGAATCAAATCAAACGATTAAATGGTAATAGCCTTGCTGACTTTGTTGTGTCTGAGGTCACTACCAACTTAGGTTGCCTTGTTCCTGATAGTGTGGTAGAACTAGGCGGAAGCCTTATATTCTTAGGTCCTGACGGATTTAGACCTATCTCAGGAACTTCTAATATTGGTGACGTTGAGCTGCAAACAATCTCCAAGCAAATTCAATTTACAATCAACGCCATCATTCAAGAAATTGTAGCAGGTAGTACAGACCCAGAAACTTTAACAAGCGTTGTGCTTCGTACAAAGTCTCAGTTTAGATTCTTCTTACCTGCTGAAGGCAACTTTGGTTTGCTTGGAGGATTACGTCAGACAGCTCAAGGTTTTAATTTTGAGTATTCACAGATCTTTGGAATCCCTGCGACAGCAGCCTCTAGCGGTTATATTGGTGTTGATGAGGTTCTTATCCACGGGGATGCTGCTGGTAAAGTGCATCTGCAGGAAAGTGGTACATCTTTTGATAATGCTGAAATTCTTTCAATTTATCAAACACCTTACTACTACTTTCAAGACCCAACGATTCGTAAAAACTTTTACAACACCACTACATTCTTAAGAAGCGAAGGGGCCTCTGAAATTTTGTTAGGTGTGTCGTATGATTTTGATGATAGTCAGGGGGTATTTAATCCTGCTAACTACACCATAAACACACAAGGTGCGGCTGCATATTATAACGAAGCTGTTTATGATGCAGCTGCTATTTATGATGGAAACCCTTCACCAGTAACAAAAACTAATATCTCAGGCTCTGGGTTCTCTATAGCTTTCAGATATGTAACAAATGACACAAACGCTAGTCATGACATTCAAGGCATCGTATTAAATTACGCTGTCAATGACAGGCGATAAGGAGAAAACAATTGGCTGGATACACAAGACAATCTTCTGCTGACATAGTACCTACCGCTGTTGTACGTGCTACGCCTCTTAATAACGAATTCAATGCACTTCGTGACGCATTAGCTGCAACCACTGGACACAAGCATGACGGCACAGCAGCCGAAGGTGCTTTCGTACCTGTCATTGCTGACATAGATGCTAAAAATAAAGTTGCTGTTGATACAAGCAACAACCGTGTTGGTGTGTTTGTTGAAGTTTCTGCAGCACCTGTTGAGCAGGTACGCTTCCAAGATGGAGCCGTTGTACCTGTTACAGATGATGACATTGACTTGGGTTCTTCTGGCGCTCAGTTTAAAGACTTGTACATTGACGGTACAGCAAACATTGACAGCTTAGTTGCTGACACTGCTGACATTAACGGTGGCACTATTGATGGCACTGTGGTGGGGGCAACAACACCAGCTGCAGTCACTGCAACTAACTTAACCGTAAACACAGCAGCAACTATTGCTTCTGCTGATATTAACGCAGGTACTATTGACGGCGCTGTTATCGGCGGCGCTGCTGCTCAAGCTATCACTGGTACGTTGGTTACAGCAACCACTGGCTTTGCTGGTGGACTGACGGGCAACGTCACTGGTAATGTAACTGGTAACCTCACAGGCAACGTGACAGGGAACGTCACTGGAGATTTGACGGGTAACGTCACAGCCTCTAGCGGGTCATCTACATTTAACGATGTGGTGATTAACGGTGGTTTGAACATGAACGCTGGCACTTCAGCGACCATCACAAACTTAACCTCTCCTACAAACACTGGTGATGCAGCTACAAAAGGATACGTAGACGCTGCTGATGCGTTGAAGCTGAACCTGTCCGGTGGTACCATGTCAGGTGCTATTGCGATGGGAACGAACAAGATCACTGGTCTTGGTACACCAACCGCAACCGCTGACGCTGCAACCAAAGGATATGTTGATACATCAATTGCTAACGTGATTGACGCAGCTCCTGCTGCTCTTGATACGTTGAATGAGCTGGCAGCAGCTCTTGGTGATGACGCCAACTTCTCCACCACTGTTACCAACAGCATCGCAACAAAGCTTCCTTTGGCTGGTGGCACAATGTCTGGCTCCATTGCAATGGGGACAAACAAGATCACTGGTGTCGGTGACCCCACTCTTGCCCAAGACGCTGCAACAAAAACCTATGTAGATACTGCTGATGCTTTAAAACTGGCTCTTGCTGGTGGCACAATGAGTGGTGCCATTGCGATGGGCACTAATAAGATTACAGGCTTAGGTGACCCAACAGCAAACCAAGACGCTGCCACTAAAACTTATGTAGACACTGCTGATGCACTTAATCTTCCTTTAACTGGTGGCACAATGTCTGGCGCAATTGCGTTAGGAACAAATAAGATAACAGGTCTTGGTGACCCAACTGCTGATCAAGATGCCACTACCAAAACATATGTGGACGGTATACTGGGTTCTGCTACAGCAGCTGCTATTTCTGCATCAAATGCCGCCACTTCTGAAAGTAACGCAGCAACTTCCGAAGGCAATGCATCAACCAGTGCGACACAAGCTTCGGGTTCTGCCACTGCTGCAGAATTAGCTGCAACAGCTGCTGCTGACAGCTACGATGCCTTTGATGACCGCTATCTAGGAAGCAAGTCTTCTACGCCTACTCTGGACAACGACGGTAATGCGCTGTTAACTGGTGCTTTGTACTGGGATACCACTGCCGAGCAAATGCGTGTCTACACCGGCTCTAGCTGGGTTGCTGCAGGCTCTGCCGTAAATGGCACTTCTGAACGTGCAGTGTATACAGCAACAGCAAGCCAAACAACCTTTGCCATCATCTATGATGCTGGCTTTGTAGATGTTTACCAAAACGGTGTCAAGCTTGTTACAGGCACAGACTTCACAGCCACCAGCGGTACAGACATTGTACTAGCTACAGGCGCAACTGCTGGTGACTTGATTGACATCGTGGCGTATGGCGCTTTTGCTTTAGGAGATGTCTACACTAAGGCGGCTGCTGATGCACGGTTTGCTACAACAGCTCAGGGTGCGTTGGCTGATTCGGCTTTACAATCGTCAGACATTGGTGTCACAGTACAAGCCTACGATGCCACTTTGCTGAATGACGCAGACATTGGTAGTACAATACAAGCCTATGACAGCAACTTGACATCTTTTGTAGGAACGTTTACACTACCTACAACAGACGGTACATCAGATCAACTATTGAAAACTGACGGCAGCGGTTCGCTGTCTTTCGTGACTCCTGCTCCCGGATTCACTACAGGTAAAGCTATCGCAATGGCAATAGTATTTGGATTTTAAGGAACACACACAATGGCAAACCCAAACATCGTATCGGTCACCAGCATCTACGGAAAGACCGCATATCTAACACCAACAGACACGGCTTCTAACGTCTTGCTGGCTAACGCCGCAGCCAGTGGCACAGTGTTGAAGATCAATCAGATCGTGGCGGCAAACATTGACGGCACTAACGCTGTTGACGTAACTGTGGCGATCAATGAAGCGGCGGCTGGTAGTGGCACAAGCCACGCCATTGTGTCAACGGTGTCTGTACCGTCTGATGCCTCGCTAATCGTTGCTGATAAGACAACCTCAATCTATCTTGAAGAAGACAAATCAATTGTTGTGACTTCTGGCACGGCAAGCAAGATTAGTTACACGATCTCTTATGAAGTAATTAGTGCAAGCTAACCGGAGCGCAACATGAGTATGCGATCTCCATCTGGCTTTATACGCCCCGGCTTTGACCCGCTAAAAAACCCTGATGCGCCTACCGGTGTGTCGGCGTCTGGTGGCGATCAATCGGCTGACGTGTCCTTTACGCCGCCATCTAATGTGGGTGGCTCTGCTGTATCTGCGTATTACGTTGTCTCAAACCCCGGTGGTATTACGGCATCATCACCTGTATCCGTTACAGGATTGACCAATGGTACGGCGTACACATTTACGGTGTGGGCACTGAATACTTATGGGCCGGGGCCGTTTAGTGCGGCTAGTAATAGCGTGACGCCGTTAGCGCAAGGCCAGCAAGCATACACAACAGCAGGCACTTATTCATGGGTTGCTCCTGCTGAGGTTACTACAGTATCGGTCGTCTCTGTTGGAGCTGGGGCTGGTGGAGGCGGTGGTGGCGCTTTAGCGTATAAAAACAACATTACCGTTGTGCCGGGTAGTTCATACACTGTCGTTGTAGGCGCTAGTGGTATTAGCGCCGGTGGTGGTGCGTCAGGAAGCGATGGGGGAAATTCAACATTTACAGCAGGTTTCGGCACAATGACTGCGGGTGGAGGCAGGAGTGCAGCAGCGGCTGCAGGCGGCGTTCCAAGTGGAACGTATGACGCAGGGTATTCTGGAGGCCGTGGCGCATCAGGAAACCCCGGATATAGCGGCGGCGGCGCTGGTGGCTACACTGGTGACGGGGGTTCGGCTGTTTGGGGAGGCAGTAGCGTCCCCAGCACTGGCGGTGGTGGCAGCAGCGGCGGTTGGCCTTATGTTGGTGGTGGAGGTGTTGGCCTACTTGGTCTAGGTAGTTCAGCAACAGGTGGAACCACACCCAACGGGGGTGTTCATGGTGGCGGTTCGGGTGGAAACCCAGCTGGCGGCGTGGGCGGCGTAGGTGGTGTCCGCATCATTTGGCCCGGCGACACACGCCAATTCCCATCAACAAATACAGGTGATCTTTAATGGAACTGTTTATTCAAATACGCAATGGTCAGCCCTTTGAGCATCCTATTTTTGGGGATAACTTTCAGCAGGCCTTCCCCAACATTGATACAGACAACTTGCCTGAATCGTTTGCTCGGTTCGTGCGCATTGAAGCCCCTGTTGCTGGTGTTTACGAAGTCTATGAGGGTGTTACATACGAATGGCAAGGTAGCGTAGTAACTGACGTGCATCATGTTCGTTCAATGACTGCGGAAGAAATAGCCGCCAAGCAAGACGCCGTTAAGGCGGACTGGGCAGAATCAGGTTTCGCCTCTTGGGTGTTTGATGAAACGATCTGCTCCTTTAAAGCCCCGACGCCCTACCCCGCCGATGAAAAAATCTACCGCTGGGACGAAGACACAACATCATGGATTGAGGTGATCTAATGCCAAGCTATTCAGGTGTATGGAATCTCCCTGCCCAGATGCAGGCCAAGGCTAGTTTACAGTGGCCTCAATCTCCCGGAGCGCCGACTAATGTAAGTGCTACTGCTGGAGATACACAGGCAACGGTGACGTTTACTCAGCCTACATTTACCGGCATACCTGCTGGCGTTACAGGCTACCTTGCCACATCAACGCCGGGTGGCTTTACTGCTACTGGTGCATCATCTCCATTGACTGTAACTGGGTTAACCAACGGGACAGCCTACACGTTTGGGGTGCAAGCAACCAACGGTGTTCAGTATGGCCCTGCGGGTACAAGTGGGAGTGTGAGTCCTGCTGCGGCAATTGCCTTGTGGGGCGGGTCATATGATAGCAACACAACTAATTTTTCTAATGTTATTGACCAAGTAATTATTAGCACATTAGGAAACTCCACCGACTTTGGTGATTTACTAAACCCAACCGCAAGTATGTCGTCTTTTGCCTCATCTTACAGAGGCGTTTTCGCTTGTGGAAGAACACAAGGATTTGTTAATACAAACGTAATTCAGTATGTGACCTTTGCATCTTCTGGTAACGCTACTGACTTTGGTGATATGTTATACACAGGGACATACACAGTTGGATCATCAAACGCAACAAGAGGTTTAATTTCTGGTGGCAGCACTGTAAATAATATTAGCTATGTCACAATTGCTTCAACTGGAAACGCAATTGATTACGGCGATATGACGATTACACGCAGTGCCTTTGCTGGGTGTGCTTCACCTACTAGAGCCGTCTGGGCTGGTGGCGAGAGTGGGGCAAGGACTAATGTAATTGATTACGCCACAATCGCTTCAACTGGAAACGCAATAGACTTTGGCGATCTTTCTGCGGCTCGTAGCAATCACGGGAGTTGTTCTTCTTCTACGGTTGGAATATTTGTAGGCGGAACCAATCCCAGCATTACGTCATCAATAGAACAAATTACTATCGCAACGACGGGAAATTCTACCAGTTTTGGTAATTTAACGGCAGCTAGGGAAAATGTTGCTTGTGCTTCTTCTAATACAAGAGGGTTGTTTGGACACGGACGAAATTCCAGCAGTATTAGTTTAAACACAATAGAATACCTAGGCTTTCCTTCTGGCGGAACAGCCAGTGACTTTGGCGACTTGTCTACAGCAACAAACGCATCAGCAGCTTGCTCATCTGCCCACGGAGGACTTCAATGAGTATCAAAAAATGGCCCGGTGCTGTTGTTAGCGACACCCCTGTAGTACCAGCAGGCCCATTTCAAGACGGCACTGCATCAGGTGTGTGGACGCTGGATCAGGTGGCCTATTGGCAGAAGCAGGGGCTGTGGCCCGTTGCTGGGAATGTTGATCCAGCAAATCGTGGAATTTTCGGGGGTGGGGGATCAAGCTCCGGAAACGTAAACGTGATTGATTACGTGTCAATTATGTCAACAGGAAACGCCTCTGATTTTGGGGACTTGACCGCAGCTAGGCAAGCTCTTTCAGCTTGCTCATCTGGCACTCGTGGATTGTTTGGTGGTGGTTACGCTGGGGCAACAATATTCAATGTCATAGATTATGTAACTATAGCCAGCTTTGGCAGTGCATTGGATTTTGGTGATCTTACACTTGCCCGTGCAGAGTTAACAGCTTGCTCATCTGGCACTCGTGGATTGTTTGGAGGTGGTGAAGGCTCAGGGGGTAATGTCAATATTATTGACTACGTAACAATTGCAACAACAGGCAACGCTTTAGACTTTGGGGATTTGCTTGCTGCCATCAGGGGGCTTTTTGGGTGCGCCTCAACAACACGAGGCTTATTTGCTGGAAGCAGCGATACACCTAATGTAATTCAGTACATTACGATTTCCACTACAGGGAACGCCACAGATTTTGGCGATCTTACTGTTGCTAGATACTACGGATCAAGCTGTTCTTCCGGCACTCGTGGATTGTTTGGAGGCGGCACTACCGGGGCTTCAAACTCAAATGTAATTGATTACGTAACCATTGCCTCAACTGGCAACGCCTCTGATTTTGGGGACTTAACAGCCGCAACATCTGGATTAGCGGCGTGTTCTTCTAGTATTCGTGGAGTTTTTGGAGGTGGTTATCCCGGTGACTTCACTAACACAACAAGTTATGTAACCATATCCTCCGCAGGAAACGCTACGGATTTCGGTGATTTAACACTGAGCCGCAGTTATTTAGCCGCCTGTTCAAACGGACACGGCGGGTTATAACAAAATTTTAAACAGGAGAATCTTTTGAGCAACGATCTAATACTAGGCAACATGAACACCGCACTGGCGATTAAAAAGCCAGAGTACGGCGTGATGTTAAAGAACATCCAAGACCGGATGCCGATGGTGGAGAAAGACACCAGCAACTTCCACAAGTCCCACAGCCAATTTATGTCTGTGACATTGGACGTTACAGCCATCACGCCTATTCGCTCTATCAAGCACACGCTTGCTGAGATTGACAAGACACGCTCTGCCCTGCAAGAAGCCTACATCGGTCTGCGTAAGAAGCAAAACGAACTCAAGAAAAAAGAGCGTGAGATTGCTTCCTGCACCGATGACCTTGACCGTGAACTGTTAGAGATTGAGATCTTGGAACTGAACAGCCACATAGAGGGAACGCAGAACCACGTAAATGGGGCTTTACGAAAGATGAATTTTATGGTAAACCAGCACAAGCAGTTGCTTGAAAAGGTTGGTAAGGAAACCATTACAGAAGAAGACTACGAGCAAGAAGAATCTCGCTACCACATTATGACTTGCATGAAGCAGGGCTTGAACGCTGCCCGTAGTCGCAACGGCATGATTGACGAAGGCAACCTCATCTACTTGTTTGACTTGGGCATCAACGCTGCACAAGCGCAGGCTGAAGTGTTTGCCTACCTCAATATGGAAAACGAGATTATTTCTAAAGGCAACGCTCCAACACATGAGATGACCATGCGCTGGTTGGAAGCCTGTGCAGACAAGTGGGCTAAAGACCCAGAGACATTTGCTTCACGCCGTGGCTTCATGGTGTATGACGAAACCAGCCTGACCAACCGTTTAGAATATAAGGAAACATAACATGACACATAAATGCATTAAGTACCGCCTCACTGCTGAAGGCACAATCCCAACGTTTCTCTGTTTCCATGAGGGCAGTGTTGGTGGCGCATACGCAGTTGAAGACCTGACAACACCAAGCCCCCGTGACTGGGTGCTGATTGGCATCTCTGAGAATGATGAGATTGGTGACGCAGAACACGTTGCAACTAAGGCTGATTTACAGACGTATCTGACGGCTGTGGGTGCTGACTGGACAACGCCCGGTGAAACCCCTGATGCTGACCCTGTCCCTTTTGACCCAGCCGCTGCCGCTACTTGGGTGTGGGATCGCCTTGATGCTCTGAATACATAAGACGGAGAAATAACAAATGAGTAAAGCACAAACATTAGCAACGACAGTATCAACTGGTAACGTATTGGCAGACGGTACTGTGGCCTATGCAGAAGTGAGCGGCACACCAACACTGGCAACAGTGGCAACTACAGGTGCATATGCTGATGTGAGCGGCACACCAACGCTGGCAACAGTGGCAACTACAGGTGCATATGCTGATGTGAGCGGCACACCAACACTTCCTACATTCCCTAGTGGAGCTGTTGTAGGTACAACTGATACGCAAGTGTTGTCCGGTAAAACCATCACTGGTGTTGTTGAGACCAAGGTGGCAATGGGCGCTCACGACATTGATCTGTCTGCTGGCAACTACTTCACCTACACTTTGTCAGGCGCTCAAACACTAACGGTCAGCAACGTGGCTTCTAGTGGCTCTGTAAGCGCATTTGTGCTTGAGGTGACCAACGGTGGCTCTGCGGCTTTAACGTTCTTCTCAGGTGTAACTTGGGCGGCGGCAACGGCTCCCACACTGACAGCCGCTGGTGTTGACACACTGGCATTCTTCACCTCAGACGGTGGCACAACTTGGAGAGGCTTTGTCCTCGGATTGGGGATGGCGTAATGGCAGTACGTGACGTAGTTCAAGCCGCCGCTGGTGTTGGTGGCGGGGGTGAATATGTTGAAGATGTGTTCAGCACCTACCTCTACGCAGGCAACAGCTCTACGCAGACCATCACCAACGGGATTGATCTGGCGGGTGAGGGTGGGTTGGTTTGGACAAAAGTAAGAAGCGCTTCTGGATATAACCATGCGCTATTTGATACGGTAAATGGAAATACTAAGTTTTTGAAAAGTGACGAAACAGGTGGTTTTAATAACACTACCGATATGATTACGTCATTTAATTCTAATGGGTATTCTCTTGGTTCTGATTCTTTTTGGTATGTAAATCATAGCCCAGAGACATACGCCTCATGGACATTCCGCAAGGCTCCAAAGTTCTTTGATGTGGTGACGTGGACGGGTGATGGTGTTAGTGGTCGGGAAATTCCACATTCACTTGGAAGTGTACCCGGATGTATTATTATTAAAAGAACAAATGCTTCTTCTGTTTGGACGATTTTCCACAATGGTCTTTCTGGTGGGATTACAGGGAGCCGCCTTTTATTTGATACAGGTGCGGCTACTGTTGGATCAAATATTACAGCGGTGGATGATTCTACTTTTACAGTTATAAGCACTGGAGTAAATAGTACAGGTGGCACTTATGTTGCCTACCTATTCGCCCACGATGCAGGGGGCTTTGGCGACGATGGCGAGCAGAATGTTATTAGCTGTGGGAGTTATACGTCTAACTATCCGGACGAAAGAGAGGTAGACCTAGGGTTTGAGCCTCAGTGGATTCTTGTAAAAAGCGCAGATGCCACCTCTAACTGGATTATAGTTGACAATATGCGTGGCATTGTAAGTGGTGGTAGTGATTATTATTTAAAGCCTAACAGTAGTGAGGCTGAAGGTCCGTTTTCTTTAGGTGGTCAGTTTGAATTAACACCCACAGGGTTTAAGTTAACAGGTGCTGGCTTTAATGATGCTGACTACCCTAACGGGGACACCTACATCTACATCGCCATCCGCCGTGGGCCGATGAAGACTCCTGAGTCTGGGACTGAGGTGTTCGCTATGGATACAAGTGGGGCAACAGCGCCGACACCACCTGCATTTAACTCTGGTTTTCCAGTAGATATGGCATTTTATAAACAAACAGACGGGTCTAGTGGTTTTGTATCTTCACGTTTAACCAGTAAAGCTTGGATGGCTTTGGAGCTTACACAAGCAGAAACAGGAAATACAGGTTTTACTTTTGACTTTCAGGATGGCTGGAGAAATAATACACAAATAGCCGCTTATCGCTACTCTTGGATGTTCCGCCGTGCCCCCGGCTTCTTTGATGTGGTTTGCCCTAACGGAGATTCTTCTGGCAATTTGTCGTTCACACATAACCTAGGCGTGTCTCCTGAGCTTGTAATTTTAAAAAGCAGAACAGGAACTTTTAGTTGGTATGTTTATTGCTCTGCGCTGTCTCAGCCCACAAAAACATATGGGATATTGGACTCCACGTTTGCGCTAACTCCTACGGCAAGTACTTACTTTTCAGCAACTTCTACGACATTCCAAACATTTACTGGTGGATGGGTTGCAAATAACGGAGCAAGCGTAGCCTATCTCTTCGCATCCTGCCCGGGCGTAAGTAAGGTGGGCAGTTATGTTGGTAACGGAACAACTCAGACTATTGACTGTGGGTTTAGTAACGGCGCTAGATTTGTGCTGGTGAAACGATCTAGTAACAGCGGCAGTTGGCTTGTGTTTGATACAACTAGGGGTATTGTTGCAGGGAACGACCCGTATTTACAGCTAAACAATACAGATGCTGAAGTTACAAACACAGACCGACTTGACGCCGCCGCAAGCGGCTTTACCGTTAATTTTATTTCGGGAAGTGACGTAGACACAAACGTAAATAACGACACGTACATCTTCTTGGCAATTGCCTAACCCTCAACAGACTTTTAAAGGATCAATATCATGTCTGAATATCGTAATCGCACCACTGGTGCAGTAAACACACAAGGCGAGATTCGCCGCTCAATGCCTAACACATCTCTGCCTCGGGTATGGACTGCTGACATCTGTGAATTCTTAGGAATTGACCCAGTGCTGGCGGCTCCTGCTCCAGCGGCTTCAGGTGAGTACAAGGTGGTCAGTCGCAATGGTGTTACTCAGGATGCCAATGGTAACTGGGTGCAGGCGTATGTTGAACGTGATATGTTCTCTGATTACACTGACGAAGATGGTACGGCTCACACCAAGGCAGAGCAAGAAGAAGCGTACACAGCCCGTAAGGATGCAGAGGCCGCTACTGCCGCCCGTGCTACCCGTGACGGTTTAATCGCCTCATGCGACTGGATGGCTATCAAAGCCTTTGAGGGCGGCACAACGGTGTCAACAGAGTGGGCAACCTACCGACAAGCCTTGCGTGACGTAAGCGCACAGGCGGGTTTTCCTAATGACATCACATGGCCTGAGAAGCCGGAGTAATAAATGACAAGCATTGACCCCGTAGAGTATGGAAAACTAACAGCACAGGTTGAAAATTTAACCTGCAAAGTAGAAAGCATGGAGAGCGATATTAAAGAACTTCTAGCTTTAGCTAACAAAAGCAAGGGTGGCTTCTGGATGGGAATGGCTATGGCCTCTGCTGTCTCTGGATTTGTTGCTTGGTTTGTAACAACATGGAATAGATAATGCTTGCTGAACTGGCAATAGCCAATGCTGCCTTTGGTGTGATTAAAGAAACCATAGCCAACGGTGGGGACATCATGGCAGCTGGTCAGCACATCTTTAAGTTCTTTGATTCTAAGTCAGAGTTAGCAAAGAAGGCTAATAAGTCTGGGTCAGACTCAGAGGCTTTCTTTGCTCTTGAACAGATTAAACAACATGAGGCGGCTATCCAAGAGTTATTCATCTACCAAGGCCGAGCAGGTCTGTGGGATGATTGGTTAAAGTTTCAAGCTGAGGCCAAACGTAAACGAGAGGCTGAGGCTAGAGAGATTGTCTTAGCCCAGATAAAACGTAAAGAGAAACTGTGGGCTTGGATTAATGGGGTTTTAATTGTAGCTGCTGTTGTGACAGGGCTAGTCATTGTAGCTGGAATTATCTGGCTTATTGTAACGAAAGGCCAAGTATGACAGATGAATTTAAACAAGCCGACATCAACGGGGACGGTGTGTTAACACCTGATGAGTTTCAGCTGGAGCTAAAGAGAAAGCGTTTAGAGATTGAAGATGCCGATGCTCAGCGAGACCAACAACGCAGGATGGTGTGGTGGGTGTTGGCAGGTATGCTTAGCTACCCTTTGTTTGTTGTTGCCTCTAGTTTGCTGGCGCTGGATAAAGCATCAGATATTTTAGGTGCTATGGCAACAATCTATTTCCCTAGCACTAGCCTGATTTTAGCGAGCTTTTTTGGAGCTTCTGCTTACCAAGCTAAGAAAGACAAATAATGCTACAAGCTTTGATTGGTCCTGTCTCAGGGCTGCTAGATAAGTTCGTTGAAGACAAGGACCAGAAGAATGCACTTGCCCACGAAATTGCTACGATGTCTGAGAAGCATGCCCAACAGCTGGCTATGTCTCAGATTGAAGTTAATAAAGCAGAAGCTGCTAGTGGTTCTTTGTTCAAAGGAGGATGGCGACCTTTCATTGGGTGGGTTTGTGGTATTGCTTTTGCTTATCACTTTATTATCCAGCCCATTCTTATATTCGGTACCGCTGCTGCCGGAATTTCTATACCACCTCTTCCTCAGTTTGATATGAGTTCGCTGATGCCTGTACTCTTAGGTATGTTAGGTTTAGGTGGCTTGCGTACATATGAAAAGAAAACTGGAATAACAAAATGAAATTATCTACAAACTTCAGTCTAGCTGAGATGATTAAATCTTCCACAGCAATCCGTAAAGGAATTGATAACACACCAGACGAGGTTGTCACAGCTAACCTGCAGGCTTTGGTTGACAATGTCCTGCAAGTTGTTAGAGATAAATTCGGCAGTGTTAAAGTGACCAGCGGTTATCGTAGTCCTCTACTTAATTCTTCTATTGGCGGCTCTAAAACCAGCCAACATTGCTACGGCTTTGCTGCTGACTTTGAAGTTACTGGTCTAGATAATAAAGAGCTGGCTATTTGGATTAGAGATAACCTACAATTCACACAACTAATTCTTGAGTTTTATACTGAGGGTGACCCCAATAGTGGGTGGGTGCATTGTGCCTATGACGCTAAAGACCTGAAAGCACAGGTCTTGACAGCAACCAAGGTTAATGGTAAAACTAAATATGTAACAGGAATCCAATGATCCCCTCTTCTCTTACAGTTATAGGGAAAGAGTACACAGTACAGCTTCTTACAGCTGAAGAGTTTCCTGATAGCTACGGGGAAACATATACGGCTAAAGGCATCATAAAGATACAAGCAGACCAGACTGTTTATGACGAAGCTGACACCCTCCTTCATGAATGCATTCACGCATTGGATGAAAGATTTCAATTAAATCTAACAGAAAGACAGGTGTACTGTACCACTGTTGGGTTACTAAGTTTGTTAAAGGATAACCCAAACATGTTACAATACTTAGCGAATGCTGTTGATAAGAGATAAATATGAAAAAAGAATTTACATCAGGACAAAAAGAAATCCTTGCTCGTAAGCTTGGATATGAAGGGCCTATGCAGGGCTTTGAATCGTTCCTTGCTTCTTCTCCTGCACTGTCTGCCAAGTATAACATGGTGACTAACAAGTATGTTCAGCGCATGGCAAAGGGTGGATTGACCAGCCAACGTAAGGTGCGTAAGTATGCTGCTGGCGGAAACATAGCAGAACAATTAACAGCTGATAGCACACCTGAACAGATTAGTACTGCTTATAAAGCATATACTGATACTGCTGGTGGTGACACTGAGGCTAACAGAGTAGCAGCCGCTAAGTTTCTACAAGATAAAGGTATTAGTGACACTAATATTCAAGCAGGGTATACAGCGTATACAACACCAACGCCAGCAGCGACAACACCAGCTATAACTGCTGCAGCACCAGCAGCTACGACACCAACACCAGCAGCACCAGTAGCTACGACACCAGCAGCGCCAGCAGCTACCCCGCCTAAATTAGACCTTGCAGAAAACATTTCTGCTACAAGCACCCCTGCTCAAATTGCCGCTGCTTATCAACAATACATAGCCTCAGCTGGCGGTGCAGATACAGAGGAAACACGAGCAGCAGCTGTTAAATATTTTAGGAGTAAAGGTCTTCTTGATTCTAATATTCAAGCAGGGTACAACACGTTTACTGGGCAAGCTCCCGCAGATGTTAAATCCCCTCAGATGGTTCAACTTGAAAAAACAGTGACGGACCTAGAAGCTAAGGTGGCTGCTGCTACAGATGCCGCTTCAAAAGCAGCCGCTCAGACAGAACTTACCCAAGCAAAAGCAGCCTTAGCAAGTAGAACAACAACTGACGATCAAGGTAAGCCTGTTGCGGGTGCCGCACCTACAATGACAGCTGCTCAGATCACTGCCACTGCTGAGCAGGACGTTGGCACCGAAGGCTTAGCTCCTGCAACAGCAGCTCAAGGCACAGCAGACCAAGCGGGCACAGCAGCTACAGTAGGAGCACCTACCCCTATGACAGCTGAGACGATGAGTGCGTCTGAAGCAGCTGCCGGGGTGCAAACAGAATTAGATAAACTAAGCGCAGCCGAGGGCGATGTAACAAAAAAAGTGAAAGCACAAGAGAAAGACCCCACAACAACAGCTGTGGGCGATTTGACAGCAGAGACACTGGACAAGGCGCAGGAGGTGGATGCACCTGATGCTAGAACAGCGCAGGCTGGTGAGATGATCAGCGGCACTGGTGTTGACATGACACAGGCTGAGGCATTGGCAGCACAAACCGCAGCCTCTGCTGCTCAAGGCACTGTCACTGAAGACATGACTGTGCAGGGTCAGCTTAATAAAGTGCTGTCTAACTTTGACGCAGGCAACCCACCACCGTGGGCAGCTTCTACAATGCGCTCTGCTGTGGCACAGATGTCAGCTAGAGGACTTAGCGCTTCTAGTATGGCAGGTCAAGCAATCATTCAGGCAGCAATGGAAGCTGCTGTTCCTATTGCCTCTGCTGATGCTAAAGTGTTTGAGCAGATGGGCCTGCAGAACCTGAGCAACAAGCAGCAGACAGCTGTGTTAGCTGCTCAGCAACGTGCTGCTTTCTTGGGGCAGGAGTTTGATCAGGCTTTCCAAGTGAAGGTGACAAACGCTGCTAAGGTTTCTGACATTGCTAACATGAACTTCACTGCCAGTCAACAGATTGCTTTGGAGAATGCTCGCATGGCGCAGAGTGTAGACCTTGCTAACCTTAGCAACCAACAAGCTGTGGTGATGGCAGAGGCTGCACAGATTGCAACACTTGAGACAACTAACTTAAACAACAGACAACAAGCTCAGGTTGTTAATGCACAGAGCTTCTTGCAGATGGACTTGGCTAACTTAGGTAATGAGCAGCAGACAAGTATATTTAAAGCGCAAACAAATACAAATGCTTTGTTAACCGACACTGCTGCTGACAATGCTGCTAAGCAATTCAATGCCACCTCAGAAAACCAGACTAACCAGTTCATGGCTTCTCTAACTTCTCAGGTAAATCAGTTCAATGCCGCACAAAAGAATGCGGTTGAGCAGTTTAACGTTGACCAAGCTAATGCCATTGTTAAACTAAACACAGAGGCACAGAATGCCAGAGATCAATTTAACAGCACAAACCGATTGGTCATTGATCAAGCTAATGCACAATGGCGTAGAGATATTTCCACAGCTAACACTGCTGCAGAGAACTCAGCTAATTATTTAAATGCTCAGAACATGACACAGATGACACTGGCTGAGTATAATAATGAGACGCAGTTGTACAGAGATCAAATTTCTAACGCCTTTAATGCGTATGAAAACTCTGTCAATAGGATGACCAACTTAGCCATTGCTCAGCTTGAGGCAGAAGCTAAGGTATCAGCAGCAGGTTCTGCTGAGGATGGCTCATTGTGGAACGCAATCGGAAGTGTGGTTGCTGCTGTTGTAACAAGTTAATAATTATGAAAAACTATTCTAAGTATATGAAGAAGATTGACAGCATGCTTGCTGAAGATCCGAAAGTAAAGAAAACACCAGCTTCTGGTTTACTGTCTCCTTCCAAGATACCAACAAAAACAAAACAAGGCACTGACACAGACAGTCAGGTTGCTAATTATATCTCTATGATTAGAAAAACAAAACAGGAGTTGATCAATGGACGCTGATCTTGTATTCAATACTAACCCCGTACCCGGTATGTCACTAACAGGTGAGCCGGGTAATTATCCTTGGGAGCAGCCTCCAAAGTACGTGAAACTTGCTGATGTCGTAGACTTCTACACAGAACGCTTAACAAGCGATGAGGCTGTTGACGGCATCGCTGACGTTCTTTCTAGAGATGCCACTGTAACAGACTTAGCTAACACGTTTATGAAGGCATCCGTAATGCAAGGCATCCACTCTGTTGATGTTGGTTTAATTGCCTTCCCTATTATTGCTGAGATCATTAAGACTATTGGCGATATCAGTGGTGTTGGTTATAAAACTACCCCTGAAGATTCAAAGAAACCTAAAGCTGTTAGTGAAAAAATGTTAAAAGAAATTATTGCAGAAGTAAAATCTTCTGTTAAGGATAAAGAAGAACCTCAGCCAAAAGGCTTGATGGCAAGAGGAGAAAATAATGGGGATTAATTTAAAAGGTTTTGCTACAGGCTTCGCTAAAACTTTAGCCACTCGTATTGAAGATGAGCGGGAAAAAGAAGAAAAGATTCTTTCTAATCGTTTTAACTTAGCCGCTTCTAACAGATTGACACGGCAGAAAGAAGCCTCCGAGTTAAGAAAGGTTTATGAAACTAGAGTTAAAAACTTTAGCTCTGTTTACCCTATGGCGACGGAACAGCAAATAGCAGCTGCTATCAGTACCGAGACTAACTACGACACTTTGATGAAGGCTCATGAAGAGGGCTTCAGTGATGATGAGAAAGCTAATATCTTATCTAACTATGTAAAAGTTGGAGAGATGCCTGAAAAATTTACAACAGCAATGGACTTGGTGCAACAGAGAGTGCAGCCACAAGTTGGTGAAGTGAAACCGGCTGAAGGACAGACTAATAAACTGCTTGGTTTCATTGATGTTTCTCCCAGCGAAAGAAAAAGACAGATGTACGCTGAGCAGTATGGTGTGGGTGCTGACGAGCTGGACGCATATGCAGAAGGCGCTGCCCCTGTTTCTGACTTAGGTTCTATGGGTAGTGTTTCTTCGGGGTTCTTGAAGAAGAAGAAAACAATTGAAGGGCGTTTACAAGAAGCAGGTATGTCATATGCTGATGCTGTTTCTGAATATGGTAAAGATAGTGAGCAAGCTCTCTCAGCTAAGAATACCTACGATGGTTTACGAACAATTAAAGATACTCTTGACCCAGACAAAGCTAACTGGGCTTCAACTGTTGGTGCTTTAAAGATGACTATGCTAAATGGTGAAACACCAGAGATACGAGCAGCAGCTGAAAAAGAATACGACAGAGTATTAGCTATTGAAGCTAAGGGCAAGAAAGAAGACAGCGGTGTTCCTACTGTTAGTATATTAGCACGACTGTTCTCTAGCACTGCGTCTAGAGCGCTCAATGAAAAATTTGGTCCAGAGCAGTCAAAAGATCTAATCATTGAGACATTACCAGATGGTAGTGGTACTTACAACTATATCGGTCAAGATTCTGCGAAGAGAAAAGAAGTGAACGATTATGCAAGATCTGTTATTGAGAAAATGGCACAGCCTTACCTAGATAAAAATGGTGTGCCTGTTAACACAGACGTAGCTACCGCTCTGCGCTCCATGCTAATACCTTTTGATGATCAAGGTAGACCAATCTTTACGCCTATGCCTTCTGCTGATCCTAATACCGATGGACAAGAAAAGCCAAAGGTGGTGTTACCGCCAGCGACAGGACAAGCAGCACCAGCAGCACAGGAAGCTCCTCAAGAGAAAAAAGTTACAATGGACCAAATTAGACAAATGGCAGCTAAGAGAGCTGAAAACCGTAATAATACCTTACCAACAGATGTAGCTACAATCATGGAAGATATGAAAAAAAATGGATATGCCATAATAGGAGAATAAGCTATGGCAGATATTAACTACGAAGAAGAGCTGCGGAATTTAGAAGCAGAACAGGCTGTTGATTACGAGGAAGAGCTACGCCAACTGAGTCTTGACTCTGATCGCACTGCTACAACCGAAGACTTAATTAGCATGAGGCGTGGTGAGCAGACCACCGAAACTAAAACAGAGCAGCCAGTTGACTATGAACAAGAACTTCGCCAGTTAAACGAAACACCTGTAGCAACCACCTCTGACGTACCTACAGCAGGCTTCATGCCCATTGACCCCACTAGCGAGTTTGCTGGTATGGATATGGAGCCAGAAAAGAGCGCCCCTTCTACATACACGTTTGATGACTTATGGCAAAGGGATGATCTGTTTAATATTATCCAAGACTACGCTAAAGCTAGATCAGGCCGTGAGTTTAAAGGTGACATAACTAATCTGGAATCTGATCGCACTGCTACAACCGAAGACTTAATTAGAATGAGACGTGGTGAGAAGACCACCGAAACTAGACAAGAATTCGTGGCTGATTGGATGGAGAGCATGAGAGGGAAAGAGCTTAACGTTCTCATGGAAGCATTACCTGAGCTTAACTACATCCGCAACGCTTCTCCAGAGGATGCGGCAAAGACCGCTCTTGTCCATAAGGTGTACCAAGAAACAGCAGGCGTCACTGAGAAGGGAGGTCAGGCAGGTTTCCGTCCTTATGCTGATGCTGTTAAAGCAATTGTAACTGACCCTCTAAACTACCTAGGTTTTATCTTTGGTAAAGGGGCTGGCGTTGCAGTAAGTAAAGCCACCTCTGAAGCCATTAAGAAAGCCACCACTATTGGTACATCTGTAGCCACTGAAGCTCTTGTTGGCGGTGGTGGAGATATTGTTGATCAGCGCATTCAACAAGCAGTGTCTGAGGCAGCGGGTGAAGAGGTGGATGAGCTTAACCCTTGGCGAGTAGGCGCTGCTATGCTTCTATCTGGAGCCACTGCTGGTTATGCTGGTGGTAAAGCCGCTACTAGAACAAAACCAAAAGAAGGCTTTCTTAAAGAAGAGTTAAAGAAAAGAGCAGAGGAAGTTATTCCTCAGTCACCTACATCTCCTGTTACTTCCTTGGAGAAGAAACTAATTGATCCTGTTAATAAACAGATTGATGAAGAAGTTTCTAACTTCGTGAAGAAAGAAGGCGCTAAGATACTAGATCAGTTTGGACCAGCCAGCGCTATGGTGGACGCTAAGATTGCCACTGAACTTAGTGGCAGAGCTGTGCGTGTTGCGTTGCGTGTCATTCAAGATGACCCTGAGTTTATGATTAAGCCATCACAGAAAACAAGTGATGCTATTGAGAGGGTGTTTGCTTCTTTAGATACCATTGATGATGCTGTGTTAGAAAGAGCTATTCGTGCGGAGGGATTAACCCCTGCTGACTTTGCTGCGGCAAATAAGGTGACGGTGTCCGATGCTGCTAGAATTATGCAGCAATACTCTAATGCATCTCAATTGATGAAAAGACTTAGAGGTGCTGATCCTGAGTTTGATAAGCAAATGAAGGACCTCTACGATGAGAAATCTACAGGAGCTTGGGAAATATTCCGTGCTGGTTTAAATGGAGTCAACCGTGTAGAGAGAGAAGGTAAGGCGTGGATTACCAGTGGCGTTGATACCACTATGCGTAACGTTGCAGGCACTGCTATAGGTCTAACTGCTAAGTCTGGCTCTGATATCATGGAAGGTCTTCTTTATTCTTTAGGTGTTGCAGTTAAAGATGGAGTTCAAGGTAAAGGTTTTAAGAGAGCAGCAGATTCTTTAGCTGGCAGTCTCCAAGATGCTACCCGCACTTTTGTATACATGAAAAAGAACGGACTGGCTGGTGAGGTTACTGACATTCTGCTAGAGCATTCTCCTACCCTACGCAACAACCTACTTAGTGCTTTACAAGAAACATCTAACAGAGATATCTCTCGTATAGGTAAGATGGCTAACGTACTAAACACAGCACAGGATGTATTCTTTAGACGAGCTATCTTCACTGCCTCCGTTGAGACAAGTATGCGTAGGCAAGGCATGGATATGTACAAGATGATACAGGAAGGTAAGCTAATTCCTACAGCAGTCCTTAGCCGTGCTGTTGATGATGCACTAAAAGCTTCGTTTAGTTATATGCCTAAGCCCGGCAAGAGAGGTATAGAAGGAGCCTTTGAAGCAGGAGCCGGGAGGATTATTCGTCTTATTGAGCAATGGCCCGGCAGCTCATTAGCTATTCCTTTCCCTAGATTTATGGCTAATGCTATGGCTTTCCAGTATAGATATAGTCCTATCGGAGGTCTTGTAGGAGGTGGCTCTGATTATGCTAAATACATTATTGCTAAAAATGCAGGCGAAACAGACAAAGCTACAAAAGCTTTGCGGGACGGTAATTTAAAAGTTATGCAAGGCAGTGTTGGACTTGGTGGTCTGATGGCTGCATACGATTACAGGATGAATAATCTAGATACAGAGTGGTACAACGTTAAGAATGATGATGGAAGCACTACAGATATTCGTGCCTTGTTCCCTCTTGCTCCTTACTTTGCTGTTGCTGACTTATTCGCACGGGCTGAACAAGGTGTTCCATATAAAATATCAGACGCTTATCAAGCTGTTGTCGGCATGAAGATGCCAGCAGGTTCTCAAAACGTAATAGCAGATCAGCTTATTGCTTCTATTGATACAGAAAAAGAAGCAGAGCAGTGGGCTATAACTGTTGGTAAGATGTTTGGTGATTTTGCTACTAGATTTACACAACCTTTTGTCGTTAAAAATTTCTATGACTTGTATGATTTAATTAACGAAGAAGGGGCTGTTGCCCGTGACCCTAATGTTATTGATACAGACGCTACTGTTAGAGTTAAAGATGTACCAATTGTAGGACCGGCAGTAAACGCTTTAGGTTTTGAGGGTGACCTACCTCTTATAAATACAGACGCTGTAAAGAAACGTATACAGTCTAGGATTCCCGGATGGAAAGAAGATTTACCTGAAGCAATACCTCGGTTACGTGAAGGACCTATCATTAGAGAAGGTCAGTTCTTTAACCGCTTAGTTGGTTTTAGAAAAGATCCATATAAAAATCCTATTGAAAGGGAAGTTGCCAAACTTAACTTTGAGGCTTGGCGTTTGTATGGTAGTCCCTCTGGTGATAAAGAATACGACCGTTTATATACTGAGGAAGCTAACAATCAAGTGATGAGAAATGTTGGTAATACACTTAAGAGTCCTACATATCAAGCATTATCCCCGCTGAAGAAACGCCTTGCTTTAAAAAGCAGTATTAACCGTAGCACAGCTATAGCTAAGAAGATTGTCAATGGTACATACAAGGCCGCTGATATACAGAAAGTGTATAAAAATAAATACAATAAATTCTCTCAAGAAAAGCGGATGCTTATCAATGAGATGTATGCTGATGATCATGATGGTGTAACGCTGGAAAAAGCGAAAGACTACATGGCTATAGATGTGTACGAGAAAAAAATGAAAGCTATAGAGATGGCTGCTGGCGGCTTTGTAGGTAAAGCAGCTTTAAAAGGATTGGTTAAATCTTCAGGCAAGAAGACATCAGCAGATCTGATGGAAGAGATGCAGAAAAAAGCTGCCGTCAAAGCTACGCCCCCTGTAGCCCCAGAAATTGAAGCATCGCTAGCTAAGCAAACAGAAGAAGCGATACCTCCTTCCACAATACAAGTCAGTGGTTTGTCTAAGTATGCACCAGAAGAAGTTGCTGCTGCTGAAGCAAAGGCTTCAGAGTTTGAGGGTGCTTCTTCAATGGAGTTCTTAAAGAAGAACCACCCAGAGAAGTATGACAACACTGTGTTTATTCACATGGGCAAAGATGTAGATGACGAACCACACCCCGGTGCTGGCAGCATCTTTGACTTCATAGATGATGAAGGTGCCTACGACTTTACCAAGACTGTTGCACAGAAGGAAGCCGAAGCTCCGCCAACTACTAAAGGTTTGATGCAGCCTGTTGATGAAGAGCCTGTTGTTATGGTGTCCGACCGTGCAATCAAAGGTCCGTTGAAAACAATTAACAATCTGAATGATCGTAATGATATGATTGAACAGATACGTGAGGTTCGTACACAACGATTCCCTAAGCTAAAGGTAGAAGGTGTTGAAGATTCTGTTATTGGTATCACACAAGGTGACTTTAGAGTATTAAATAAAAGAGAAGCTGACCCAAGTAAAGCAAAAGATAGATCATTGTTTAAAGATCTTGCACAGAAGAAACAAAAGGAACTAGATCGTCTTCGTGTTAAGTACAAAGACACACCTCCGATTGAACTCTTCCACGGTAATCCAAATAGAGCAGAAGGATTGGCTAAGTCAGGTTTTGCTAAACCACAAAGAGAAAGGTTTAAACAGACAGAGCTGGAAGTGGCTGCTCCGTCTTTCACCAAAGACTTAAACTTGCAATTTAATACAGGTTCTTTTGGTGGAAGAGACCCGTCAGCTATTGTTTCTACAAAGATGCCTTATGCTGACTACTTGTTCAGCCGTGTAAACATGCCTAGAGAAGCTTATAACAATCAAGACTTGGATGTCATTGCTCAGAGCATTAGTGGTGACCCCTTATCAACTCGCCCATTATCTCTACCTCGCACAGGTAACATGAATGAAACAGAGGATGCATTTGTTGAAGCAGACAAGCTGATGATTAACAAAGCAGATGAGTCTGCGGCAAGTAAGCTTGCTGATTATGAGCCGATTGCTGAGAAGCGTAGTGCAGCTATACAGATGTATAACTCATATGCAGCTGTTGCTAACGACACTAAGAAATTCCAAGCACTCCCAGAGAAAGAGCAGAGGATCGCTGCTAATAATTCATACAAAGCTGTGCGTGAATTGTTTAAATCCTACGCTGCAGCTGCAAAGATCACATCAACAAAGACAGGGATGGGTCAGCAGTACACAGCACGGGTGGCTGCTTCACCTTTGTATCCCACCCCACTGCGAAACATTGCAGATGTGTTAGAGAAGCAGGGGTCTGTGGAGAGAGCTAAGCTGCTGCGTAAGATTGCAGACAACATGGATGATATCCGTAAATCAGATAACAGAGTACCAGCCACCAGAGCCATCCAAGAAGCAGCTTCTAAGTTGGCAAAGGGTGGACTGGCTAGCAGGAAGTAATGGCCTGCCCCGCTGGAATTGAACCAGCAACCTACAGCTTAGAAGGCTGTTGCTCTATCCGATTGAGCTAGGGACAGTTACAAAGCTACATGAGTAAGCTTATCAAGGGGGACTTTGTAGAAGTGTTCCCCTTTATAAACATACTTGTTGCGGCTTTCTTTCACCTCTGATGACAGCACATCTTCTGCTTTACAGAAGAACAAGGCAGACCCTTCAGCATTGATGGAGAAGAAGAAGGTGTCAATGTCATTCTCTAACAGCTTCTTCTTTCTGTGGGGTACATTAAGATCTTCGTAAGGAAACTCTACAGTCTTCCAAGAGTTTCGCACCTCAACCTCAGCAACCCCTACCAGCTTACCTTCGGCATATAGATTCAGGTCTACACCGTATCTATCAGGGTTATCTTCAGCAACCATGCCCCACTGTCCGACATAGGATTTGACAATGTCTCGTCCCATCTTGTCGTACTTGTCAAACAATTCTTTATCAAACCTTTTGTTCTGCATGGCGAGTGATCCTATCTAAGTTTTCAAAATAGGCTCTGTCAAAACCCCGCTGCCATTCTTTGCCCCGATGTGATTCGGGGTGATGTAGGTTATTCATTTTACCTTTAAAGAAGGCATAGTGTCCTTCCTTAAACTGGTACGAAACTCTTGGTTTGTTATCGCTCATTTCTGATTAATCTCCAATTCATACATCTCACCCCAATCAATCTGAATGAAAGGGAGTTTAATGATCATGCCATTAAATCCCAACATCATTTCACGACCGTCTTCTCCTATAGCAATATAACAGATTTCATCATTGTATTCAATGTCAAATCCAATACCTTGCCTTAGTGCAAATCGTATCATAAAAAGCTTTCAAAAAGAAATATTGTAACACATTAAGCTGCCTTACCCCACACATCATCCCATGTACCTTTAGTGGCACCTTTAGAATAATCTGTGACACGCTGCTCAAAGAAGTTTGTGTGACTAACACCAAGCATTCCATCAACCCAAGGCATAGGGTTCTTCTTAATCTTGAACACACCCTTCATGCCCATGCTGATCAAGCGACGGTCAGCAATGTAGCGGATGTATTCTTTTACTTCCTCTGCTGTCAGTCCTTCAACCTCGTACATACCGAAGGCGAGGTCAATGAACTTGTCTTCCAGCGCCACCATCTCTTGAGCAATCTCTTTGATGCGGTCACTGCTGCTTTCTTCTGGGTTCTGTTTAACCCAATCACGGTACACCTTGATCATACCCTCAGCGTGTTGCGTCTCATCCACGATGGACCAAGCAATGATCTGACCTAGTCCCTTAAGCTTGCCGTGACGGGCGAAGTTGAGCAACATAACAAAGCTAGAGAACAGCTGCATCCCCTCACCAAAGGCGCTAATCGTGGCAATCTTCTCTGCCATTGGTGCATCGCCTAGGTTCTGGTAGTAGTCATGCTTCTCCACCATCTCACCGTACTGTAGGAACTCGTTGTAGGTCTTCTCAGGCAAGCCTAGGGTCTCAATCAGGTGGGCGTAAGCAGCAACGTGTAGGGCTTCACGACCAGCAAAGCCTGACATCATCATCCGCACCTCTGGCTGCTTAAACACAGGCAGGTAATGGGTGTAGTAGCCGTCACCAATGTCCAAGTCCCCTTGTACAAAGAAGCGTAAGATCTTTGTAAGGAATTCTTTCTCTTCCTTCTTCAGTTTATTCTGGTAGTCTTTCAGGTCTTCACCCATAGGCACCTCAGTGTGCAGCCAGTGGCTCTGCTCATGCTGAAGCCAAGCATCATATGCCCAAGGGTACTTGAACGGCTTGAATGTGTTGCGATCTTCAGTTAGTTGTGGTTTTTTGTTAGTCATCTTTTACCTTTATAAATTTCTTAAACTCATCTTCAGTCATCGCACCGTTGTGACGGTTAATAATATTATCGTTCTCGTCTATCAACAGCAACAAAGGAACAGATCTAACGCCGTAGTAAACAGCAACATCTCTTTCCTTTTCAATATCAATATACCCCACAGGAATATTATGATTGACCTTCTCCATAACAAGGCTTAGTGCTTTACATGGAGCGCACCACTGTGCATAAAATTTAAGCATCTTCATCATCAACCCTCACATGCTAGACATGTTTCACCATTAGCAATGGCTGTCATGTCAATTGTTTCTTCAATACGTTGGCGCTGGATCTGCGCCCCCACCTTATCAGCCTTACGCACCTTGTCAGAGCGTAGGTAATACAGGCTCTTCAGCCCCTGCTTCCACGCCATAAAATGTACAGCATGTAGGTAGGCAATGGTTGTGTTTGGTTGGAAGAATAGATTAATACTCTGGCCTTGGTCCACAAAGGCTTGGCGATCTGCTGCCAGCTCCACCAACCATCGCTGGTCAATCTCCATTGCTGTCTTAAATACTTCCTTCAGATCTTCTGGGACATCCAGATGCTGGATGCTACCATCGTGGGCAATAATAGAAGACCAAGTGTCATCATCGTCCATACCAAGATCAGCAAGGCGTTTAGTAAGGAAGCGGTTGCGGTATACAAATGCTCCACTTAAGGTATCCTGCCTAAAAACATTTGCTCTATACGGTTCCACGGATGGCGAAGTGTTACCCATAATAAGACTGGAAGAAGCATTGGGAGCAATAGCCATATGGTGGCTAAACCTACGCAGCATACCAGCGCTAGCTGCATCCGGGCAAGGCCCTCTTTCAATAACAAGATCAGCGTCTGCACGTTCACACTCCTTTTTAATGTGGCTAAAGATATCTTTGTTGGTGAGCTTTGCCATCACACCATCAATAGGTAAATTGTTTTTCTGTAGGTAGGCATGGAATCCTAGAGTGCCCAGTCCAACAGACCTCTCAGCGGTAGCAGAAAGAATAGCCCGGTGAATATGATTAGGGGCGTTATCAATAAAATATTGAAGAACGTTATCAAGCATCTCCATAACATCTGGGATAAATTTCTCCACCTCTTTCCAGTCATCATAGTACTCCAAGTTAAGGCTAGACAAGCAGCATACTGCTGTGCGATCAGCACTTGTAGGCAAGAAGATTTCAGTACACAGATTAGATCCGTTGATCTTCAGTCCTTTATCCTGTAACCACTGAGGCATGGCTCGGTTGGCGGTGTCAATGAAGATGAAGTATGGCTCACCTGTCTGCATACGCAGGTCAAGCATCTTCTGCCACAGCCCTTTAGCGCTCACCACCTCAGCCACTTCACCGTTAGCAGGGTTAATCAAAGGCCAGTCATCATTGGCCTCTGGGTCTTTCATGCATACCTCAATAATATCCATGAACTTATCGCTGATATTAATACCATGATTGAGGTTGAGGGTGCGTAGATTTTGATCCCCAGTAGGTTTACGCATTTCCAAAAACTGAGTAATGTCAGGGTGACTAACATCCAAGAATGCAGCATAGCTTCCTCTCCGTGTGCGCCCCTGACGGTATGCCAGAGAGCTTGCATCATACATCTTAAGGTGGGGCATCACCCCAGTAGATTTATCGTCACTGTTACGAATACCAAGGTGGACACCAACACCACCTCCAAGCATTGAAAGCCAGTTAGTCTCAGACAGGTTATTGACCAAACCTTCTGCGCTATCATCCATGTAATTGAGGAAGCAACTAATAGGTAGGCCACGCTTACTGCGCCCAAAAGAAAGAATGGGAGTGCTATAAGACAGCCAATGCTTAGAGCTATACTCGTAAAGCCGCTGAGCATGTTCAGGATTAGAGGAGAAAGCTTGTGATACATAAGCGAACCTTTCTTGAGGGCTTGTTTCTTCTTCCATCATGTAGCTTTCTCTAAGACGTTGTAGTCCTAAAGTATCAAATAAGCTATCACGAGAGGGGTCAATTGTTATAGACATTAGTACCTTTGTATTAGTGATTAAAAAAGCAGCCGAAGCTGCTGGTGGAGTTTAGTTATAGCACAAATTAGCGCTCATCGCCACTACCATTTATGACATTTCTGTCCTGTCTGCTCTGCAATTTGTCCAGATTTCCTCGGCAAATATCAGACATTAACAGGCCGTGATCCTTAGCGACAGCAGCTACCATCCACATGATGTCGCCTAGTTCTTTCTTCATGCTCTTACGATAGTCTTCAGGGTACTGGTCACCATCCCTAATAAACTTTGCTGCCAAGCTAAGGGCTTCTCCGGCCTCACCAGCGAGGTTTAATAACGCATAGGTTCCATTGGCTGAGGGCAAACGAAACTTCATTGCCTTAACTTGGTAGTCATCTACATCAATCATTTTCTTTCATCTCCTTAACACGTTGCATAAACTCTTCGTAAGCTCCTGTTGGCATGAGGTAGGAAAGCACAGGAGGGATATGAATGATAAGCTCCTCTAAACATTCTAGATCATCTGTGTGTCTATCGTCCATCTTGATCTCATATAAAGAATCAACGTAGATCTCACGCAGTATTGCTGCCACCACCTCATCTGCATACTCATCATCAATTTCTATCTTCATTTCTTTTTCCTCTGCTTACGCTCATTGTCGGTCTTAACTCCGTGACAAGCTACACAAAGAACTTGGTAGTTGTCCGCCTCACAGAACAGCCTCTTGATATATTCATTCCAATCAATAAATCCATCTTCCACCGACACTACAGGATCAATGTGATCTGCTTGAATCTCCGTTGACTTAAAGATATTACCACAGGCAGCACACTTGTAGCGATAACTTTCTTTACCTGTCTTCGGATCAAACCGCCTACCTACATTAGCCAAGCTAATTGCTTCGTACTTCTGAGGCCACTTCCTTGACAGGGTTCGTAAGCCTCCCTTGATAAAGCTGGTCATACGAGAGGCTGTCCAAGTACCACCGTTGTACGGTTTCTCTACTGGTTTCTTCTTCGCAGCTATATCATTCTCCCTTTACATCCACTGTGACATCTTCAATTGTGAAGTCAGAGATGTCAGCTCCTAAAAAAACATCTTCAATGTTCTCTCGTAACACTTCAGCAAAGTATTGATCATCAAGGAAAGAGATCGGGAGATCTGCTTCCTCAACAGTCAAGGAGAATTTAATAACTACTTTCATATCAATGTAACTTTCCAGTAAATCCTTGCAACATATCTTTAACAAGGTTGTGCTTCTCTAATAACTGTTCTACAAGATCAGCGTGTTCAGCAAAAATGTACTCTATGTAGTGGTCATTGAAGTCTTCATCTTCGCTGAGGTACTGAGGTAACAAAGCCATGAGCAAGCTAGTGAACGCAACACTGTACGCATCTTTCCCTGCCAGTGTGGATGGCTCCACCACTGACTGGATAATGTCATACAAGCCTGTCCACTCACCATCTTTCTTTTTAGGACGTAAGACAATAACAACGTCATCACCTTCTAGGTTAGTCTGCGGGAGGTTCCCATAATTCGTTGTCATATCTTCTTAGCCATAAAAGTCTTGCATTTTCTATCACCCTGTCAGCATTACCATCGTAGGCTTTGACACAAGCATCATACATTTCTTTAACAGTTGTTGTCTCTTCTAATAGCTTCGCAGCCTTAACAGGACCAACCCTAAACAAACCTATGATGTTATCTGCCTTATCGCCAGTGAGTATCTGTGTATAAAAGAAACGATCACCCTGTGCTTGATCTACATAGTAGTGTTTCTTCTTTACAAAGTTGTAATGCCATCCGGGTATCTGATCAAAGTCTTTGTCCAGCGATATCATAATACATGAATCACCATACTTAGTTCCTTCAATCGCTATTGCGTCATCAGCTTCTTCCCCCTCTGCCACCACTGCTCCCCACTGCTCAATCATATGCTTACGTAAAGCAGGTAGATGTTGCGGCTTAGGCGCAGTGCGGTTGCCTTTGTAGACTGCGGTGGTTGCTATCTCTTTCCTGAAGTTATTACTACCAGTTAAGAAAAGCTTCCACTCATCATAGAAGAAGTCTCCATGATCACAGTCTAGAAGAATGTCGGTGATGATCTTATCTAATCTAGAAAGAGCAAGACCGACACTCTCTGCTTCACAGGCAAACCCAATGCGGTAGGCAAGGATATCGCTGTCAAGCAGGGCAATCACAGAGCTTCTTCGTCAGCGCTCATCTCGTTACCACCAGCAAACTCAACCAAGTCTGTGATGACCAGCTTCAACAACGAAGGGCTTTTACCTTTCTTGTTTTTGTGTGTCCAATCATACGTACTGACAAGCGCTTTGCAACGACTCTTGTTACCAATGAGCGTATCAAGCTCCTCGCCATCCGTATCATACGCACGAATAGGTCTGTTACTCTTACAAGTAACGTACTTACCCATGTCTGCTTTCTTCTCGGCGTCTTCCTGAATAGATAGACCCATAGATTCCAAAGCATCAGCTGCTTTATCAGATAGGTTACACAAGTTAACTTGATACTTTCCTGACATATCATTAACTTTATTCAACTGTGCCCAATACACATCAGCATTAATCTTAATGCGTTGCTTTTCTTCACTCATAATAAACTCCAATCAAAAACAAAATGACTCAGTGAGTCTCGTACCAATTAATTCCGATCTTTCCTTCGGCATCAACAGGACATCTAAATTGTAGCACAATGCCTGCTTTTGTGGCAGCTTTTTCTACAATTTCTTTTAATGTGTCTGCATTTTCTGGTGCTGTTTCATACTGCACCTCATCATGCACCCACGCCATTAACTTCGCAGGAACATTAGCTTCAGTCAATGCTTTGTCACATTCAATCAACCACTGCTTGGCAATGATTGCACCTGCAGATTGCAACAAAGTATTTAATGCAGCGTGTTCACTACGAATCCAAACCCTACGTCCATCAAGTCCGGGTAAGTGTCCCTTCTTTGCAAACTTAGATATCTTTGTCTTCAATGCGGCAAGCCCCGGTGTGTTATTAACAAAGCTATCAATCAATCTCTTACCATGTGTGCTGTTGCCTCCAACAATAGACCCGGCCTTAGCTGCACCTGCTCCATACAACACACCATATGTCAGCGTCTTGGTACGGTTACGGGCTGTCTTATGCTCAGGGTTGCTGTCATCTTTGACAGTGCCTTTAGCCACAAGCCCAAAGCTTTGTGCATTGAACCAGTGGATGTCACCTTTTAAAAGCTCATCAATCCATTCCTGATCATTAAGATAATGCCCAAGACATCTCAGCTCAATCCCAGATAAGTCAACACCAACCTGCACCATGCCGGGAGCAACACCAAACATAGCCCTGCACTCAGCGCCATAAGGCTTACCCACTGCTGGCACCTGCCCCATGTTAGGCGTGTTGTGTGTAGCTCTGCCAGTGACAGCACCATTAGTTATGATTCGCCCATGCACACGACCGTCATCACCAACAAGATCAAGCCAGCTACTGACAGCAGCTACACGTTTCTGAATCATCAGGTAGCGCCCAAAGATCTTAGCCTCTGGTAGATCAATACCTTCCAGCACCTTCTCATCAATGATGAAGCTGCCCTTCTCTGTCTTCTTTGTTAGCTTCACACCCTTGTTAATAAGACGTTCAGCAATCTGCTTACGACTACCCGGATTAAAGACTGTAACTTTATCTTTTAATTTCTTCCCGGTCTTTTCGCTAATACGTTCCGTAATGATCGGAGGAAAAACAGTTTGAAATTCAGTTTCAATATCCACCATCTCACCTGACAAAGTTGCCAGCAAGACCTGAGCCTTCTCAATGTTAAGTGCAAATCCATTGCGTTCCATTCCCTTACAAATCTGAGCAACCTTATGCTCAATAACAATACTTTCCTCGCTAAACTTCAGCTCTTGCATTGTCTGCTCCAGCATCAGGTCTAGCTTCTCTAACACGTGTACGTCTTGTACACAGTAGTCTTCCATCTCTTTGCTGTAGCCAGCATCAAAGTCTGTGAAGCCACCCTTGTAATCACCGAGGCGTAAGCCCCATGCTTCAAGACTGTGCGGCTTAGCTTTGCTACCTTCAGGTGCTAGTAGTTCAGGATTGTATAACCGAGACATCACCAACGTGTCCCGTTGTAAGTCATCAGCAACTTCTATGCCCCACAGTTTTTTTAGTAGAGGAAAATCAAAGCCGATGCCGTTATGAGCAACCAAAACAAATCCATTTAAATACTCCTGTAAGTTATCTGCATCTCTCCACACCAACACCTCGTCACCTTTCTTAGTGGCGCACATCCATATGGTGTCGTGTGCAAGGTTTGTTTCTATGTCTAAGTAGACCCGCATCTTGTTCCTTAAAATGTTTGTTCGTCTTCTTCTGGCTCGTTGTACTCCAGCATTCTACCTGTCTCTTTGGTATAGAGCAAGTGACAAGCAGGTCCTGTCTGTCCACTGAAGCGGTTCTTCAGCACACGCACGTGGGTTGTGTTGCGAACAATAGGGTCATCAGCTTGACCGTTACGTTCAGCGCCAATAACAATGTCACTTAGCTGTGCAATAGATCCACTGCCTCGTAGCTGTGCCAGTGATGTAGCTGCCCCTTCCTCATGGCCTCGTCCTTCAGGACGCTTCAGATGGGACACAGCAAACAAAGCAATGTCGGTTTCCTGTACAAGCATACGAAGCTTTGTCATTATTTCGTCAATCGCTTTGCGCTCATCGCCGCTCTCCTGTGCTGACACAATGATGGATATGTGGTCAACAAAGATATACTTGCAGTTCATTGCCTTAGCCATGTAGCGCACACGGTTAACGATGTTGTCAACACTGGTGCTACCGAAGTGATCAAACAAAAACACACGACCTGTGCCTAGCGTTGCGTCATATGCCGTCTTGCGTTCTGCATCACTGGTGGGTGTGTCAGGCAGGTGCATAGGTACATTAGCCGCCATGCTCATGAGCGACAAGCCTGTCTTACGAATGCTTTCTTCCAAGAACATCAAGCCAACGTTGTCTTTGGTATGTTGTAACAAGTGCCATACGATCTCACGCAACAGTTGACTCTTGCCCAATCCGCTTCCGGCAGTTATCGTCACCAACTCACCGTACCGAATACCATAAGTTAATTCGTTCAGTCCTACCCAAGGGTACTGACACTGTGCTGGTTCAAGCGGCTGTGATACCAAGTCCCACAAGCTGGTGCCTGAAACAATACCGTCAGGGGTGTAAGCCTCAGCCCTCCACCATTGCTGTACATACAAAGCCTCCTTGCTCTCAGCTAAATAATCGCAAGCATCTTTGTAATCTGTTTCGTGTTTAAAGATCTTACTCTTAGCACCAAACAACTCAGCCACTTCTCTTGCCGCATCCTTACCCGGCTTGTCGTTGTCAAAGCAGATGACGATGTTCTCAAAGGAATCAATCCATTCATACTGTGCCTTGCAATCCTTGAGCGCACTGGTTGCACCGTTGCGGATGGACACGACGGGGTACTTGCTACCTGTTAATTGGAAAGCAGCAAGGGCGTCAAACTCTCCCTCAACTATAGTAAGATACTTACCACCACTGGTGAACAGTTGCTGTCCAAACAAGGTGCCCTTGCTCCACTGTCCTTCACTGGCGAATGTCTTTTCTTTAACACCCCTCACCTTGGCGGCAGTGACGTCACCCGCCGGCGTATAGTAAGGGAAATAGTAATGATCTCCATCACGCACCACACCAAACTTCTCTGCTGTGTTGCGGCTGATGCGGCGCTCTGTAATGGACACAGTGTTGCCATCGGTCAAGTGCTTCAGGTAGGCTTCGTTCACAGGCTTCTCTTTCTTAACAGGCAAAATAAATTCTTCATCTTCAGGAGGGCGTGTGTATTCGTTACAAGCAAAGCACATACTACTTCCGTCTTCGTTGTAGCTGAGGCCGTCACTGCTCTTACAGTTAGCGCACGGTTGATGCAATAATGCAAACGTCATTTGTTTTCTTTCTTTATCTTAGGTAGTGGTGCCCATGCTGACCAGAAGCCCTCTTCAATTATAGATGGTGATAGCGAACCATAAGACGCCACGCCGTAGATGCTAAGCAGTTGCAGCTTAACACCATGAGGTGCTGTCTCTAATGGACGCCAGTAGTAGCTGTGGTCTACCATTGCCACACCATCACCACTAATCTTATCGGTCATGTTCTTCAGGGTCAAATTCACTATGCCAGTCTTTATATGTTTCTGGGTCTAGCTTTTTAGCATCCTCAATCCCCGCCTGTATTGCGGTTAATATACCTAGTCTAGTCAACGCATCTAATTCCTCTGGTGAAAAGTTGCATTGAAAGTCTGCACTACCATCCTCGTTCTCACGGATTAATGTTACTTTTGATGTTCCAATAGTATCAGTCATGTGTTCTTCCTTTCTGCTCCAGACAATTCAGCCATTCTGTTTAGTAGATTGTTCAGCGGTTCTAGCATAAGCGCTCTACAACAGCTTATAGTAATTGGGTTAAACTCTTTCCCGTTATCACTCTCCTCTACACGGTTTAAATATCCTTCAAAAAACTCTTTAACATACGCCCGTAGTTCAGCATCACGTTCTTCTTGTTGCATTTCGTTCATACTTCTTCTCCATAATACTTTAGCAAGATTTCAAGCGCCTCCCTCATTGTTTCTATCTGCGCCTTGTCTTCCTCTTCATCAGTAGAGAATATAGCTATGAACCCATGATCTTTTTCCTCATACTTTTCTAGATACTCTCTCATATAACCATGAATTCTTTTTAATTCTTTGGTGACAATTATGTCTTGAAAATCCTCACTGAGAATGTCGTTGATATCAACCTTCATCTAACTCTCCCATTAAATCATACACAAAGATGGGTGTGCTTTCACCAACGTAAGCACCGCTCACATTAAACTCAAAGTAGTCCACTGCTTCGTCCATCGTCATGCCTTGTTGCATCAGCACATCCAGACACTTCTCTACTGAGTACACAAGCACATCATTGTTACGCACATACGCCGTACCTATGGCTGCTGAATCAAACCCATCTGCTTTTAACATCACACAATCCTTTCTGACCATGCATCGGAGGGAAGATTAAACAGAGAGGGGAACTCTTTAACCAACACACCAAGGCACTGCTCTGCCACTACCCTGTGTTCCTTCTGTGTTGCCATGTTACAGCGAATGTCAAGGTAGTGCATCCAGCTACGCAACGTCCCGTTCATGTACATGGTGGACATTGTCAGTCCCTCTGGCAACACCTTACGAGCAACCTCTTTGGCAATGCCTGCATTCAGTGCGGCACCATACACACCTCTTGCCTGTGCTGTGAGGCTAGCTTGTTGATCATGCCACCACCGCTCAAGCTCACGGTCTTGCGTGGGTAAACTGTTCTGTCGGTTCTTCTCATCCTGCATCCGTGCCTCACCAAACTCCCAATCAAATGCTTCTGCATAGCGTTGGCTAAACTCTTGGAAGCTGAAGCTTCGGTGACGTAGGATCTGTCGTGCAATATCACGGGTGCATTTTATTTCCATACAGACATTGACCATCTCAAATGGTGACCAATGTTTATTTCTTATCAAGTATTTCAACAGCTTAGGTGCTGTCTCAGGGTTGTCTTGGTTGTTGGGGTTTGACACCCGTGCCATGTAGGCAATAAGTTCTTCACCCTTGGGTGTTGACCATACAAGCTTTACTGTCATAATTGTTCCTAAAATTTTAAGGTTTGTTGTGTATCTTCTGTAACGTCAGCAAAGATAACTCGGTACTGATATAGACCATTGCCTGCATACTTCTTCTCCACTGTATGCCCACCAAACTTAGGCTTGCGTAGGTCTCGTAAGTGTGCGCTAACACTAGCTTCAGGTGCGCCTGTAGCAGCAGAGATCTCACGCAGCGTTGTCCACTCACCATTCTGTACGAACCTATATACACGCTCCCCTTGATTCTTAAGCCGACTAAAGTCACGGTCATGTTGGTAATCCACACCGTCAAATGCGTTGGCTTTAAGGCTGTTAATCTTATCCATTATGTATTGAATGATCATTTGATGTACCTCCTTACGATAACTTTTTTACGCTCAGCAGGTTTAAACTCAGGTGATAGATCAAACTCTGCAAGATAAAGAATACAACAGGCAGCGTGTGCTAAATGATTCATGCCTGTCTCAGGGTCATTGACTTCGCCTCGTCTATGTGCCCAGATGTGGCGTTGCATAGCATCAAAGTAGCGGCGCTCTTTGTCAGGCACCTGCTTCCAGTTGTCACGGCTGTACTTCTGTGCGCCATAGGTTAGCACCTTGGCTATCTCTTCCAAGGCGTTGGGTGGTATAAGCCCATACTCTGGCTTGCCTGTGTCAAATTTAATTCCTGTTTCCATTTATCTCTCCATTAAGTTGGTTGGAAATTCTCTCATGGTCTGTGCATTAGTGGCACTTCGCAGTGTGTGTTTAATGTACGGTGTCAACGAAGATGGTGTTGCATGACCAGACATTGACATGATGGATGACATAGGTACACCCACATCAACCATCTCAGTGATGGCAGTGCGCCTCAGATCCATCAACGTTAACTCATCAGGTAGGTCTGCCTCTTGCATGATGACACTACCAATCTTACTCAGCTTGTTTAAGCTATACGGTTGCAGCTTACCCTTCACAGACTTAGGCACAGGGGCAATGTATGGTTGCCATCCGAAGTCTGCGTGTTGTTGAGCAAGCATTGCTTGTAGTCCTGTGCTGGTGGGGATAGTGATCTTAGCACCTCGCTTGCTCTGTGTCAAGGTTAGTGTCCCTGTCTCTACATCATAGCTATCCCATGTCAGCGTTCGCATATCACCAAGACGCTGCCCCCACTCGTATGCCATGTTGACAATCAAGCCTGCGTTGCGCCACTCAAACTTACTGAATGCTGTGTTAAGGAAAGCACGAACGTGTTCTCTCTCCCATACCACCTTGCGACTACGCTTCTTCTGTCCCTTCACATGAGTGAATGGATTGTATTGTGTAAAGCCGTGCCTAATTGCATAATTAAAAAGTAAACGGTACACAGCAAGGCTATGGTTGGCTAGGCTAACGCTATTGCCAGCGTGTTCCTCATACACACGTTGACACATAGGTGTCACGATGTTGCCGAGCTTCGCCTGCTCCATCAGCACACCAGCAACCTTGCTCTTGTACCAGCACTTGAGGTAGTACAGGTAGTCACTCTGCGTCTTGGCAGACAGCTTGGTGAATGACAGGCTGGCAGTGTAGCTTTTAATTAAGTCAGACACTTTGCTCTTGCTTGTTAGTTCTTTTAAATACTTACGCTCTTTCCTCCACTCAGACATCAAAGCATTCTGCTCTTCAATGTAGGTGCAGGCAGCAGTGAAGTCAGTGCCAAGCATCACTCGCTTAACAACACCCGCATCAATCGCATCCTTGGGTGGGTTGTATCTGTAGATGATGGCATCACCACGCTTAACTTCCATCAGGTATGACGGCTTCATCCTCTTGCTCCTATGTCGTACATTTTATTTGCCATGTCTAACAACATATCATGTTGCTGTAAGTCTTTTAAGAAACGTTTGGGGATACTCTCATACCCCATATAAGAACCAACAAGCATACCAGTGACAGCACAATTGGTGTCGGTGTCATAGCCTAGCTTAGCTGCCTCCATCAACGCACCCTCAAAGCCTGAGCCATAGTGAGCGGCAAGGTGAGCAACGTTGTAGCTGTGCATGATGGAGCCTGTGTTGTACGTCTGGTACACATCGTAGTGACGCAACAGTTTATTGACAGGGTTCTTAGTACCACGTATCACCTCGTCCGTAAAGGCAGAGATGTAGGTGATGGTGTCAGAGTTACCGTGAGTAATTAGGGACAGAGCAACTGCTTCTCCGATTGCTCTGGCGGGGTTGTTGAAGTTAGCGGCAATGGCAGGGGCAACTCGCATGATGGAGCCGTTACCACTGGCAAATGTGTGAGCAGAACTAGCATAAGGGGTGTCATCTGTAATCCTATCTATGGCTTGCGCCGTTGTTTGTCCTATGTCAAAGACATATCCTCGTGTACCAAACTTACCTGTGCTTTTCCACAGTTTAAAGTTGTTGGCGATAGCCTGTGCATCAAACTCTTGGTGAGTGATGTAGGCATCCATTGTCGCCACCATCATAGCAGTGTCGTCTGTCCACTCACCGATGGTGACATCATGTGTACCGCCAGTGCTATACCCCTTGGCTGGACGTACATCTTCTGGTGACATGAACTCATATGGCGCACCGTAGGCATCACCTACAGCACAGCCAATGATCATACCTAGTACTTGGTCTCGTGTCATCCGTTAACCTTACTCATTACGTTATCAATAGGTTGCGGCTCTCGTGCTAGTTTCTCTTTAGCAATCACGCAGCTGTAGATGATGGAGTCCAACACCTCCTGCTCATCATATAGCTGTGTGTCTAGCAATGCTTTTATATCTTGTCGTACATCATCAAACGTCATTTGTTTTCTCCTTTAAATAGAGGAGCAACTGTTGCGCTCCCACTGATCTTTACAATTGTGTTATCCCATCTCATACAGTAGCAATCCCTACCGTCAACATGATCAAACCAATACGTGACACCTAACCACTCAATGTACGTCTTAGGACGCACAGAATATAGAGGCACAGGGTCACCTCTATCCCAATCCTCAATGTCAATTCCACTTATCATTATGGTTTCCTATAAAAGAGATGATGCCCCACCTGAACCGTGAAGTCATACACCTTACCCCAGTACGGTGTCACATACACCGCATGGTAATGTGTTGCACCGCCTGTCTTGTCTATCAAGCTACCGTCCAGTGCCATTGTAGCTACAGCTAACGTCTTCCAGTCATGCTTAATCTTCAGCTGCTTGAGCCTCTTCTTCAACGTCCAGCTGAACTGGCTAGGCTGATACACAACACCACACACAGTGTCAGGGTAGCGAGAGTCACGTACTCGGTTCATCACCACTGATGCCACCGCCTCCATGCCTCGCATCCCATCAACCTTCGCTTCATGGTGTAGGTTGTCAGCCATGCATTGCATATCATTGAAGTTAATCTTGTGTGCCCACAACGATTGACTGAATGTCAGCAAGCACACCAGTACCACCGACCTCATGGGTGATAGCTTTCATAACTACGGATGCGGCTAGGATTTTCGCTATACTTCTCAACGAATTTCATACGCACTTCATCCTTAAGCAGACGCTGATACAACAAGTGCAGGTCACAGTCTTCCTCAAGGTACACGTTGTCCTTGTACTGGTAGCTGTACTCACTAACCTGTTTGTCAATACCTAGGTTGACCAACACTTGACGCTTAACCTTAGCCCAAGCATGAGAGGGGTCACTGTACATTGTGACGGTGAATGTCTTTTCCATTTTAATTATCCTCCGATGTGTATTCAATTTTAAAATCCAAAGGCTCACCCATTGCGTTAAAGTTGGTGCGAAAAGTCTGACACACTGTATTGATATCAGTAATATCAATCAGCGTTGCCATACCTGCGCTTAGCTGTATAGTCCCCATAGTGATGCCATCCTGTGTAAATGTAACTTGAATGTTTGTCATTTTAATTTCCTTGGTTTGCATTTAACAATTCGGAATATTCCTGATGGCAACATCTCTCCATGTTCAAAGAACATACTGTCAATGTGCCGCTCCATCCCATACACCGCATCAATCAGGGACGGGTAGTTCTCAGGGTGCAAGCGGTGCCATCCATGTATAGTTCTCGTTTGGATGTAATACTTGCGGGGAAACTCTTCAATCATGCGCTCACCTCCTCTTCAGTTATCACGCCAGTTAATATCGCATCTTGCTGTCGGCTATTGGATAGATACGCAATCAGCACCTCCCGTGGCAGACGGTCAAGCAAGTCATAGAATGCTGTTACGTCGCCGTCCATGTCATCTTGTCTGTACTGCTCCACCACTAAGTCAAGGAGGCTGTCGCTTGGTGCCCAATCAGCGGCTCGTTCTTTCATCATTGCTGTTCTCCAAATGTGAGGCTACGTTCATGTGCATCCTTAGTATCTTCAATAAACTGTGCGACTTGATCTGTCGTGTTGTTCTCAACCAAGTACCAGACCGTGATGTCGTCCACTCTCCATTCGTTAGGGGCAGACAGACGCTCTATGATTTCAGCATACGTCATGTCATCGGGGTAATCGCACAGCCACTGGTCAAGGGCGAAATATTCTGAATTAGTCATCATGTATTTCCTCCAAGGACAGAGGGGACAGTGCCCCTCCGTTGATTAAAAATTAAGCAATCTCGCAGATGTTTTCTGCAATGTCCCACAACTCACGGTTAACTCGGACATTCTCTGCCACGCTGTTAACTGCACGGCTCTTACGGTAGGCACCATCAGTATTACGCTCACTGAAACTCTTGATCATCGCACCACCTCGGATGACGTTCTCTTGAATACGGTTGAACACAGTCCACGCATCTTCTTCGTAGTCAGCGAAGCGGTTAACAGATAGCAAGCTACTCACTGTGTGACCAGTGGCAAAGCTGCCCTTGATCACTGCATCCTCAACCTGCTCAGGTGTCCACTTCCAACGGGTTAGTGCTGACTGTGTAGCCATCTCACGCTGAGCATCTCGGGTCAGCTGAACGCCACGCATCTTCTCAATCTGCTCCAACAGCACAGGCAAACGCTTCACTGTGTTGGTGAGCATCAACTCAAAGCTGTTGACGTTGGCTTGGTTGTGGTAGAGGCGAGACTGGTAGCCGTCACCTGCTACGATGCCGTTGCTACAGATAAATCTGTATGCTCCTGCAAACAGCTTGATAGAGCCAGTGCCATCGTGACTGTTATACAGGATGATCTCACCTCGGCTAGCATCAGGGTTGTATGCCTCAAGCCCAGACACAGAGGGGATGCTGTCACGGTGAGCAAAGGCAACCATGTGCTGAGTGTGTTCAGCTGATGTCTTACGACTCCGCTTCTGAGCGGCTTGAACAGGGACAAAGCCGTGGTCAGCAAGCACTGGCAGAACGTCAGCGGTACGAAGCTGAGCATAGCGGGGTGACAGGCTGTCCTTGACGCTGTCAGCGAAGATGGCAGGAGCCAAGTAATTCATACGGTCAGCGCTCAGTTCACCGTTGGTTGAAGAGCGTGAGAAGATTAGGTTTTGAGCCATGATATTTCCTTTAGAAAAGTGTGCAACAAAATCGTTGCTGTTTACATTATAAATCTGCTGTTTGATGGAATGGAATAGGGACAAACCCTAGGGGAAGAAAGTATTAACACACCTCCTTCTCGGTGATGGTGAAGCCGTCATGCATTCCCATAACAGGCTCACCTTTTTCAAAAACAAAGAACACCTCATCATCGTCCATTGCGGCATCCATTGCGGCTTGTGAATTGCTGTGCAGAACAGCAACAGTGCGAGTGAACCTCACTTTATCATCCTGCCAGTGTCCCCATACCTGTATCTTCGTGTACATCTACATCTCCTTTATGTATGCCAGTGCCTCTGCTTCAGTGTCAAAGCATTGATAGTTACCTTCAGCGTCTATGTATTCAGCAGAATAGTCTTCGCTGAAAATAGCCCAGACATCTCCACTTCGCTCAGGTCTCCAGTCAGTGATGTGACTGCGGATATCCCTCACCATTAGCTTAGCGACTGTATCAGAGATACCTAACAGAGCGCTGATCTCAGCCTCATGGTGTTCGTCTAACAGTTCCTCAACTTGATCGTACAACTCATTCATTGCTGTCCTCCTTTGGAGCAAGTAATTT